>Ga0172379_10000266_pt1 | contig 140830 bp, 110 predicted proteins | sample GrowelOW334metaG_FD_119756 | JGI IMG/M metagenome (GOLD analysis project Ga0172379, IMG submission 119756) | Groundwater microbial communities from an aquifer near a municipal landfill in Southern Ontario, Canada - Groundwater well OW334 metaG | ecosystem: Environmental > Aquatic > Deep... | reverse complement strand
GTCCATAGCGACGGCGTGGTTCGGCACCTCGATGTCGGCTCGTCGCATCCTGGGGGTGTAGAAGCTCCCAAGGGTTGGGCTGTTCGCCCATTAAAGCGGCACGCGAGCTGGGTTCAGACCGTCGTAAGACAGGTTGGTCTCCTATCTGTTACAGTCGTGGAAATTTGAGAGAGCTCTCCCTTAGTACGAGAGGACCAGGGGGAACGGGGCTCTGGTGTGCCGGCTGTCCTACCAAGGGCACTGCCGGGTAGCCACTCTCCGGTTAGGATAAACGCTGAAAGCATATAAGCGTGAAGCCGTTCTCAAGATTAGATTTCATAGATCGGTCAGAGATTATGACCTTGATAGGCCGTAGGTGTAAGTATGGCAACATATTGAGCCGAGCGGTACTAATAGATCAATTGATTTTCCCACAATTTTGTTTTCAAAGTGCTAGCTTATTTAATCATATTGATTATTTCAATATACTTGTTCTTTACACCTTGTGATTTTTGATGACACAGTCTCGGTATCTAGAGCGAAGGGGTCACACCCGTTCCCATCTCGAACACGGAAGTTAAGCCCTTCAGCGTCGATGGTACTTGGGCATTAAGCCCTGGGAGAGTAGACCGATGCCGGGACCGTGTTATCAAAAGCACGCGAAAAACACCTCGATTTATCGGGGTGTTTTTGTTTTTTTTCACTTCATTGGGCTTTAATGTAAAGCTGCTACAATAAAAAAATAGGATGCTGTCTTGACAGTCTTAACTAATCTAAGTAATTTATTAGTATGAATAACAATGTTTGCATAGTCTGAAAAGGCAAAAAATTTTTTAGTCGCGAATCAATCTTATGGAAAAAGAACAAGAACTAAACCTGATCGGTAAATATCAAGGCCTGATCCAACTGGGAGTAATTTTAATTCTCGTCTATTCAAGCAGCTTTTACAGTTATCTGCTTTTTCATTCTTTGGCCGAAATGATCAGCATCGTGATCGCTTTCGGAATTTTCGCAGTGGTCTGGAATTCACGGCGCTACTTTGATAACAGCTATTTTTTACTGATCGGCATCGCTTTCTTTTTTATCGGCCTGGTTGATGCGCTGCACGTCATGGCGTATCAGGGCATGGCGGTATTTCCTCATGCGCCAGGGTCTAATTTAGCAACCCAGCTCTGGCTGGCGGAGCGCTATCTGGCCGGCATCACCTTTTTTTTGGCGCCCTTTTTTATCGGAAAAAAATTGAAGGGAAAAAAAACTTTTTATTTATATCTATCCATTACCGCCGCGTTGCTCGCTTTGATTTTTTTACAGATATTTCCTGTCGCCTATGTTGAAGGACAGGGCCTGACAATGTTTAAGAAAATCAGCGAAGCCGTAATCATGTTGCTTTTTGTCGGTGCTTTGATTCGTGTTTATGCCCGAAGAGATAAGTTTGATTCCCGAATATTTGATCTTTTGGTCTGGTCGATAATATTCACGATAATCTTCGAAATATTATTCACCTTTTATTCCGGGGCGTATGATTTTGTGAATATGGCCGGCCACTTATTGGAAATCGGGTCGTTTTATTTTATTTATTTAGCGGTAATTGAGACCGGCTTGAAAAGGCCTTATCGTTTTCTTTTCAAGGAATTGAAGGATAGCGAGGTGGCATATCGTGAAAGCGAAAAAAAGTTCCGGGCGATTTTTGAAAACGCCGCAGTCGGTATCGCCTTAGCGGATATGACCGGCCGGCCGGCCGCCACGAACGATAAATTCAGGCAGATGGTGGGTTACTCCGAACAGGAACTTTCTCATCTGGAATTTTCAGACATCACCCATCCGGACGATACTGCCTTGGATTGGACAGAATTCAAAGAGATGAAGCAGGGTCTACGCAATAGTTATGATTTAGAAAAACGTTACATCAAAAAAGACAGCAGGATATTATGGGCGGATGTCAGTGTTTCCTTAATCAGGGACGCTGATGGGGAGCCGCAATATACTTTGGGGGCGATCCGCGATATCAGTCAGCGCAAGGCCGCTGAGGAAGAAATAAAGAAACTGGCGAAATTTCCGGAAGAAAACCCCAACCCGGTATTAAGGATTGATAACAACGGCATTATCATCTATGCCAACCCGGCAAGCCGCGAGATCTTGGGATTTTGGGGTAGCTCGGAAGGGGGCAGGGCGCCGGAAAGATGGAAGGACGTCGTAAACTGCGCGCTGGAAACCGATTTGAAGCGGGAGGTGGTGGAAGCCTATGATGATAAGACCATCTCATTCGTGATTGCACCGCTTAAAGATTACGGCTACGTGAATCTTTACGGACGCGACATCACACGGGCGAAAGAAATTGACCGGGCAAAGACCGAATTTGTTTCTTTGGCGTCGCACCAGTTGCGTACGCCGTTATCCAGCATCAGCCTGGCATCGGAATTGCTCCTTCGCGGGGTGGGCGGAGAAGTGGACATACGGCAAAAAAAATATCTGGATGAGATATATAATTCTACCCAAAGGATGTCGGATCTTATCAATGCGTTGCTGAATATTTCCAGGATCGAGTTAGGGACTTTCGTGGTCAAGCCGGAACCGCTCGATCTTCCCGGGAATATCGAATGCGTGCTTGGCGAGTTGAGCCTGCAGATTAATAGTAAGAAATTGAAATTGGAGACAAACTATGAAGAGGCGCCGGTCATAAAGTTCGATCGGAACGTTTTCAGAATAATAGTAGAAAATTTAGTGACTAATGCCATCCGTTACAGTCCCGAAGGAAGCCATATCACAGTAAAACTGGAACGCGGGGACAACCATGTTTTGCTTAAGATCACCGACAATGGTTGTGGTATTCCGCAGGAAGCCCAGGGCAAAATTTTTGAAAAACTGTTTCGTGCCGAAAATGCCAAAGAGATGAATACGGAAGGTACCGGGCTCGGACTGTATATAGTCAAATCAGTCGCGGAAAAAGCCGGCGCTAAGATTTGGTTCGAATCGCGAGTCGGGAAGGGTACCACCTTTTTTGTCTCGATCCCGGCCAAAGAGAATATAGTGTAATCGTAATCGTAAAAAATCAAAAAACCGTCCGCTCGGTTACCGAGCGGACGGTTTTTTTGTTCGATTCGAATATTTTTTTAAGAGTTTATTTTATAACCCATGCCACGGATCGTCTCCAGGATCTTGCCATTCTTGTCACCCAATTTTTTTCTCAGATTGGTTATGTGGACGTCGACCACATTTGAAAATGAATCGAAGGCGAAATCCCAGACGCCGGACAATATCTGTTCCCGATTGATTACCTGATTAGGATGCCGCATCAGATATTCCAAAAGACTATACTCTTTGAGCGTCAATTTGACCTCTTTGTCGTTTTTTACGACTTTTTTCTGGGAAGGATTGAGTACTATGCTTTGCGCTTTGAGTTCCAGCGGCAAAGAGGTTTTTGGCCGCCTCAGGATCGCCCGGATCCTGGCCACCAAGATTTCGAATGAAAACGGTTTGATCAGATAATCGTCGGCACCGACATTCAGGCCGTTAATGATGTCATCGACGCCGTCTTTGGCAGTCAGCATCAGGATCGGCGTAGTTATTTTTTTCGCGCGCACCGCTTTGCACACCTCGAAACCGTCTTTTTTCGGCAGCATCAGATCAAGGATGACCAGGTCATAGTCATCATGATTCAGTTCAATCCGCGATTGGCCGGCCAGACCATCCAAGACATAGTCCGTCGCAAAACCTTCCGCCTCCAAGCCGTCTTTGATCAATTTAGCCAAATTTTCCTGATCCTCGATCACCAGAATTCGCATATGCTTAATATTAAAATATGCGGGGTAATTTAAAGTTTAACAATTCGGCATGTTTTGTCAATCCGGACGGTTTATCCCCAAGCGAGCGGTCCAAAAATGAAAAAATTTTGAGCGGCTGGTGGAAATCACCGTAAAAGATACTAAGATTTAACGAAATAATATCATCCAAACTTAATAAACTCTTAATTTTTCATCCTTACAATTAAATAACATGCTTGAAAATCTATAATTATTAAGACTAATGTTTATGGAAACCGGTACAAAAAAAATATTTCAGGATGGCGATGACGTGCAATTTACGTACACGCCAGCCGCTTACGTGATAATCGACGGCAAAAAGAGATATATCAGATCTGTCAGCTCGTTGAAAAAAATGACCCGGCAGAGGACCCGGCAGGGCCGAGCTCCGGCTAAATCGCCAGATAAAACCAAAGTGCCGGTTGCGGCGGCCGACCTTGTCAAAGATGGGAATTTGCTGCGAGGCATCATTGAACGTGAAATTTATGTGATTGAAAAGGGCTTCAGGAAATATGTTTATCCCGGCCTGTTCCATAAATATTATGGGAAAAAAGTCTGGACGGTCAACGACGCGGAACTGGCGCGGATCCCATTATTCACATCCGACATCAGCGGCAACCATTACCATCCTGAACCGGCGGTCTGATCCCGCCCAATTCCATCCGGCTGTTTGTAAAATAAATTATTAATCAAAATATCAACAACAATGATATGAAAAACAAAATACCATATATCATTATCCTCGGCATAATTTTGATTTTGGCCATAGCTTACGGGGTTAAATCGTATATGGCCGGAAGCGCGGGCGGCAACGTAGTGATCGAACCAACGGGTGAAACTAAAAGTTTTGTGATAACGGCCAAAAAATTTTCTTTCACACCCGACCAGATAACGGTAAATCGTGGCGATAACGTCAAATTGAGCCTGACCAGCGCAGATGTAGTGCATGGCTTCAAGCTGGATGGCTATGGTATAAACAAAACTTTAAATCCAGGAGAGACGGTGACCGTAGAATTTATTGCAGACAAACCAGGAACATTTGAGTTCCGTTGTTCAATTCCCTGCGGTGAGGGGCACATAGTTATGAAGGGCACATTGGCGGTTAAATGAATTTTTGCAGCGTGACCAGCTTCGCTCCACAGACCAATAAATTCAAATAATTAAAATATATAAGATAATAATTAATAATAAACCTATGAATTTATCTGTGCGGATTTTTATCTACAAGATAAAAATAATCAAGCTTAAAAGAAAAATTAGATACTTACTAAGTGCTCTGGGACCAGCTTTCGCGGCCACTATGCTGATCGTCGGCGGCTTAATAGTGCCCGTAAACCCGGCCAGCGCGGCGCTCCAAGCTGTCGGATCGCTGAGCACTGTTCACGGCTTCCCGGTTTATTATCAGGATACGACCGGTCTGGCGCTTCAACTCTGCTTGGGCGTGAATCCTGATGGTACCGGGTCGGCCGATCCCAACTGCGTCTTGCCTACCGCGGGACCGCTGGAACCTAATTTTCCGCCACCATTCAATGTGACAGCTCCCGGTGGAAGTTTTCCAGGAGAGTCATTTTGGTATGTCGCTGACGCAATTCGTATTGGGGTTGGGGCGGGAACAACTAATGTTAAATTCAGATATGCTTTGGAAGCGGCTTTTGCCGCTGATCCTCCGGCAGACGGTCAGCAGATTGCTTTTTTGAGGGTCAATTTAGCGCCGATGGCTGGCTTGGTTCCAAATGCTACCTACACCGTGACCCATCCTTTTGGACAATTTACGGCCACGGCGGACGCTCTCGGTGTTGTGCCTGTCTCTCGTTTTGAAGACGGTGCATTTGGTCCGCCCTTGACAGGCGCTACCGCGGCATCATTCTTGGCTGCACCTACTACCAATTTTGGTCCGTTTTTGCGGCAGGTGTCCCCAGCTCCGCCGGCAGGTTACATCGGAGATGCCATAAACGAATCTACGATTCAGTCCGGTCCGAACGGAAATTTTGTTCGGATCGACGGGCCATCTATAGACACGGGGAATGTTGATGGTGACGCCAATCCCAATTCTCTGACCATCAATACCTGGGTGGTTGCCGGCAAGATTGCAGTCATTGATACCGTTGCTCCCGTTATCGGTTCAACCAGTCCTGCATCGGTACCGCTTGGCAGTACAAATATCGCTGCGGGTGTGAATCTTACTGACAACCTATTTATTGGAAGCGTGACTTTAGATCTTGGTCCGCTCGGCAACGAATTATCCGCCACCCTGAACGGTCCACAGGGCGTGCCGCCCTCGGCATCACCGGCTACCGGATCCGGCAGCTTTACGATCAATACCGCCGCCAACACCCTGTCGTTTAATGTTAATGCTTCAGGCTTAGTCGGCGGGCCGATTCAGGCGATCCATATACACGGTCCGGCTTCCGCGGCATCCTCCGCTCCGGCTTTGTTTGACTTAGGCAACACACTGCCCGCAACGGGTGTCTGGAATTATCCAGAAAATGTTGAAGCGGATATCTTGGCGGGCAGGACCTACATAAACATCCACACGCTCTTATTTACCGACCTGGGCGATCGAGCTGAGATTCGCGGGCAGATTCTACCGGCTACAAATATTCAGAACATGGTTTTAATTTCAGGCACTGTAACTAACGGAACTTGGGGAGTGGTAATACCGAGTGTTACCAGGCTGGGAATATTCAACTTACCTCTGACCGTATCAGATGGCAGTAATATCACTAACGGCAACTTTGTCTTGACGGTAAATCAACTGGCCAGCGTCAACGTCGCGCCTGCGACCGCAATCATCATTGCTACCGGCACACAGCAGCTTACAGCTTTACCGCTGGATAATAATAACAATCCGTTTGTCGGCGCTACTATTACCTGGTCCTCGAATAATCCGGCCGCCGCGATTGTCAATGCCAGCGGTTTGGTCACGGGTGTCGCTCCGGGGATTGCCACTATTACAGTCACAGCCACCAGCGGTGCGGTAACGGTTTCAACCTCTTCCGTCATAACCGTGGTACAGGCCGAACCAGTCCTAACTAGCGTCAGTGTTACACCGAATCCGGCTACCATAACGGTAATACCTGCGAATCCTGCCGGCGGAACCGTACAGCTCACTGCTAACGCGTTAGACCAATTCGGTGCGCCTTTTAATGGCGCCACTACCACCTGGTTTTCTGACAACACGGCGGTGGCGACTGTTAACGCTACATCCGGCTTGGTCACCTCAGTTGCTACCGGTACTGCGACTATAACCGCCACGGCGGTGAGCGGTCTCGTGAACGTCAGCGGCACCGCAGTCGTCAATGTCGTCACCGGCCCGGTTCTGACCACCATTAACGTCACCCCGGCGACTTCAACCGTGGTATCCGGTGCGACCAAGCAATTCAGCGCAATTACCCTTGACCAGGACGGCGCGCCGATTGCGGCAACGCCTGCCTGGACCTCCAGCAACCCGGCTGTCGCTACAGTCAATGCGACCAGCGGCCTGGCCAGTGCGGCGGCTCCAGGCACAACCACAATCAGCGCCACCGGCGGAACGGTCAGCGGGTCAGCTACTATGACGGTCGTCGCACCTGTGCTGACAAGTATGAGTATAAGTCCGGCTAGTCCGTCTTTGATTGTCGGCGGAACCTTGCAGCTCGCCGCCGCGGGTGCCGACCAATTCGGCGGCGCCTTAACTCTGACTGGCACGACCACTTGGTCATCCAGCAATGGAACCGCCGGCAGTGTTAATGCCACGGGTCTCTTTACCGCTTTGTCATCCGGCAGTACAATTGTGAGCGCAACCAACGGATCAACAACCGCAAGCGCTACGATAACAGTTAATGCAGTGCCAGCCGCTGGCGGAGGTAGCGGTGGGGGAGGCGGAGGTGGTGGAGGTTTAAGTCAAGCTGTGATTATCCCCGCATCACAGCTAAAAACATCAACCACCACCATCCAGAAAATCGAGGATAAACAAAAGGTTTTGGGCGAAAAGATTGAATCTCCGGCCGATCGGGGACCAGAACTGAAAGGCATCCGTGATCCCAAACTGGAAGAGCGGCTCAAGGGTAGGATTCTCCTGCAGATCGAGTCTAGCGGCCAGGCCTGGTATCTTGGTCCGGTAAAAAAACAGCGGGTTTTTCTCGGCCGACCCGCCGATGCCTTCCGTATCATGCGTGAACACGGCCTTGGTATCACCAACGCTGACCTTGTCAAGATAGCCGTAGCGGGAGACAATCGGGCGATCAGCAGCCTGGCAAGACAGCTTGCCGGCAGGATCGTTCTCCAGGTACAGGCCAAAGGCGAAGCCTACTACATCAATCCGCTGACCTTTAAGCGCCATTTCCTCGGCCGTCCAGCTGATGCCTTCCGCATCATGCGCGAGCTGGCACTCGGTATCTCTAACAATGATCTGGCAAAAATTACCGCCGCCGAAGATTCAAGCAGCAAAGCGCCAGTTGCTAAAACCGGCGAGACCAAAACCTTCACCATGTCTGCCAAGAGATTTGATTTTACGCCGGGAGAGATTACGGTGAATCGAGGAGACAAAGTAGTTATCAAGCTGGCCAGTACGGACGCAGAGCATGGCATAAGAATCGACCAATTCGGGATCAATCAGGCCGTCAAGGCAGGAGAGACAGCGGAGATTCAATTCATCGCCGATAAGTCCGGCACCTTTGAGTTCCGCTGTCCGGTCCCCTGCGGAACAGGCCATTCAGAGATGAGGGGCAAATTAATAGTGATTTAGATTGTGAGCAATACGTAACAAAAAACCGAGAAGCGGACTTACCGCCGATCGGTTTTTTTGTCGGTCTAATTTACGGTTTAGCAAAAAAAATCAATTCGAATCATGGCGGTGAAAGTGGTCGGAGAATTTTTTGTCTTCAGTCATGATGTGATCATTTATCCAGTGTTCCAGATACTTGATCAATTGCAGGGAAGTTTTCAGTTCGTTATTCATGATATTAGCTTTCAGAGTGGTGATTTTCGCGGAAAATTTTTCATGTTCTTTCTGATGCCGATCGATTCCTGGATATGCGAAACGTTTAAAATAGTCGATTTCGGTTGAAAAGTGATGAAGGGCATAGACCTCAAGCTCAGCCATAATTCCCCCGATCTTTTCACCCGATTTATTGCCGATAATCGCCTGCTGTAAATCATAAAATAGCGACACTATCTGTTCATGTTGGGCGTCAAGTTCGGTTATTCTCAGATTGATATCGCCATTCCAAGCTGCTGCCATAAAGGTCTGATATATTATTATGTAAATAATGTAGATGATGCACTGGCAAATGTCAATTTTATCTTTTGCTTGATGCAAGCATGTGGATAAGTCATAAATATTATAAAAATTGAAGAAATAATATTGACATTTATATACTAAATTAATTGCTAAAATTAAAGTAAATTTTATTAAATATTAATTAATGCAGGAAAAGTATTGACAATAGTATTTCTAATTGCTAAACTGGTTATAAGATAATACATTGTTCATTCCAAAGAAGGAAAAAGTTATCGACTGAAGTCCGCCTGAACAACATTCAGGCACCAGTCATATCTTCTTTCTTCCCCCGAAACATAAATTTGGAGAGTAGTTTACTGCTCTCCATTTTCTTTGCTTTAATCTTATATTTCTATGGAATTTTCAATTTTAAAAAAATTAGGTTTTTCAGACAAGGAAATAAGTGTATATTTGAAACTTTTAGAGTTCGGCAGTTTATCGGTGCGCGCCTTGGCGGAGTTGACCGGCATCAATCGTGGCACGACTTATGATGTTTTGAAGCACTTGGAAGACGAAGGGCTGGTGCGCTATCAAGATCGCAACGGCCGCCAATATTTTATGGCCGACGACCCCGATCGTTTGGTTGAACTGTTAGATCGTCGCGAACACGAGCTTAAGGACACCAGGAGCGAGATAGACAAGCTGATTCCGGAGTTGAAAGCGATCACCGGCAAAGAGGATTTGCGGCCGGTAAGCAAATATTACGAGGGCAAAGAGGGCATCCGCTTGGTGTTGGATGATATTTTAGTTTCAGTCAAAGGCGGAGAAGAATATTATGTTTATTCGACGGTTGGCGTGCGCGAAGATATCTATGAAGCTTATCCGGAATTCAATAATCGGCGGGTGAAAAATAAAATAAAAGCCAATACCATTTCTTTAGCTGCTGGCGGCAGCACTTATGGCAATGACGAGCGCCGCTGGTTAAAGATTAATGCTGACGGAAAAAATCTCACTTACATCATCATCTATGCAGGCAAATGCGCTTTCATCGCCCGCGACGCCCTGGGACAAGTAGTGGTTGTGCTGGTGGAAAATGAAATGATTTATGAAACCCAGAAAGCCATTTTTATAAATCTTTGGCAGGTTTTGAAATAAACTAATAGACCTGTTGCTCAATAAGTTTTGTGACGATCCGCCCTGGGTGGAGCAGTTGAAGTTTATTAATCAATAGGTCTAATCTCAAATTATGTGCGGCATCGTCGGTTACGCAGGAAATAATCAGGCCTTGCCGGTCTTGCTTGACGGTCTCAAGCGCCTGGAATACCGCGGCTATGACTCTTCGGGGGTAGCCGTATTTTCAGGAGGGAAAATCCGGCCCGTAAAAGCGGTCGGCCGGATCAGTGAACTGGAAAAAAAATTGGACGGATGCGTGCCGCCGGAGCCAGGTCCGGCCGGACGGGTCAATATCGGCATCGCCCATACGCGTTGGGCCACCCACGGCTTGCCGAGCGAACCGAACGCGCATCCGCACTGCGATTGCAGCGGGAATATCTGGCTCGCGCACAACGGCATCATTGAAAATTATCAGCAGCTGAAAAAATATCTGGAAGACAAAGGCCATCGATTCGCGTCCGAGACGGACACCGAAGTCATCGCGCATCTGCTTGAAGATCTTTATGCCGGCGACCTCACGGCCGCGCTAAGAAAAGCTTTGCCGCTCCTCCGTGGGACTTTCGGCCTGGTCGTCATCGATCAGCTCGAACCGGAGAAAATGCTGGCGGCAAAACAAGGCAGCCCGCTGGTGATCGGTCTGGCCGAAAATGAAACGATCGTCGCCTCCGACGTGTCGGCGATACTGCGTTATACCAAACAGGTGATCTATCTGGATGACGGGGAAATCGCGGAAATAGACGGAAAAACCCTGAAGATTTTCGACCAGCGGTGGTGCGAAGTGGCTAAGATCGCGGAGCTGATCGAATGGGATCTCGGACAGGCCGAAAAACAAGGCTTCGACCATTTCATGCGTAAAGAGATATTCGAACAGCCCGAGGCGATCTTGAACAGCACCCGGGGCCGTTATCTGAAAAAAGAAGGCCAAGCGATCTTGGGCGGTCTTGACGGCGTCTCGGATCGGCTGAGAGCGATCGACCGTATCGTCATTGTCGCCTGCGGTACCGCCAGGAACGCCGGCTTGGTGGCGGAACATATGTTCGAGGAGTATGCCGGCATTCCGACCGAAGTCGACTATGCCAGCGAATTCCGCTATCGCCACGCGGTCCTGGACGAGAAAACAGCTGTGCTGGCGATTAGCCAATCCGGTGAAACTGCGGATACTCTGGCCGCGCTGGCGGAGGCGAAAGAAAAAGGCTGCCTGACCCTCGGCATAGTCAATGTCGTCGGGTCTTCGATCGCCCGTCTGACCGACGCCGGCATCTATAACCACATCGGCCCGGAAATCGCTGTCGCATCGACCAAGGCTTTTACTTCGCAGTTGTCGATCTTGGCTCTACTGGCGATAAAATTAGGGCGGCAGCGAAAAATGTCGCAGGCGTCCGCTCGTCTGATCCTTGAAGAGATCGATAAGCTGCCGGAAAAGATCAGGTGGATCCTGGAACGCGAAGAAGCTATAAAAGAGATCGCATGGAAATACCACGATGCCGTTAATTTCGCTTTCCTCGGGCGAAAATACAATTTTCCCGTAGCGGTCGAGGGGGCGATCAAACTGAAGGAAGTATCATATATCCACGCCGAAGGTTTCGCGGCGGGCGAGATGAAACACGGCCCGATCGCCATGATCGATGAAAATTTTCCTTCCTTGTTCATCGCGCCGGCCGACAGCGTTTACGAGAAAAATCTGAGCAACATGGAAGAGATCAGGTCGCGCAACGGCCGGATCATCGCCATCACCACCGCCGGCGACGAGCGCGCGGCCAAGGTGGCGGATGACATAATCAGCATCCCCGGAAGCATCGAGATGCTTTGCCCGATCTTGTCGGCCATACCGTTGCAGCTGTTCGCGTATCATGTCGCCTGCTTCAAGGGCCTTGATGTGGACAAACCGAGGAATCTGGCTAAATCAGTAACCGTGGAATGAGATATGAAAAAGACAAAATTAGTGACTATCGGCGGGGGCAGTGGCCAGTATAACATGCTGTCCGGCCTGCGCGATCTGAAAAAAATCGATATTACCTCCATCGTTTCGATGGTTGACAGCGGCGGCTCGACCGGCCGGCTGCGGGATGAGTTCGGCGTATTGCCTCCGGGCGACGCGCTGAAATGCATCCTGGCCCTGTCGCCGAACCGTGAATACGCGAGAAAGATCCTTTTAACCAGATTCAACAAGGACAACCGCCTGAAAGGGCACAACGCCGGCAATATGCTGGTCGCCATGCTGGCCCAGTATGCCGGAAATTTTCCCGACGGCATCAACGCGTTAGGTGAGATCCTGAATATCCGCGGGCGGGTCTTGCCGGTCACGACCGATCGCGCAACCCTGGCGGCCGAATTGACGGACGGACGCCATTTATACGGCGAATCGACCATCGACCTGCCGCGCGGCGATCAGCGCGCGAAAATCAGAAAAACCTTCCTGGTGCCGCATCATGGCGACTCGGTCAAAGTCCATCCGCCCGTGCTCGAGGCGATCGGCGAAGCCGACTATATCATCATCGGCCCGGGCGATCTGTATACGAGTATCATCCCGAATTTTTTGGTGCCCGGCGTGGTCGAAGCGGCAAGAAAAGCGAAAGGAAAGCTGGTCTATGTGGTCAATATCATGACTAAATTCGGTGAAACCGATAATTTCAAGGTTTCTGATTTTGTCAGGGAAATGGAGAAGAGGCTGAGACGCAGACTGGACCATATCCTGGTCAATGATGGAAAAATTTCCAAAGACATGGTAAAAAGATACAAGGGACAAAAGGCCGAATTGGTACGCAACGATCTGCGGCCGGGAAATGGCGGCCGGGACCAGGTCGTCGTTGACCTGATATCGACCAAGGGCCAAATAGCCAGGCACGACGCCGATAAGCTGGCCGCAGCGATCGCCCGATTGATAAATCAAAAAATCATGATAACAGTAACCGATCTGGATTATACCTTGCTAGATGCCGCAAGATTCAAAAGGGAGTGTCTCGCTCCATTTTTCGGCATGACCGCGGAAGCATGGGAAGAACAGTATCAGCGGAATTTCAAGAAACCGGGGATTAATTACAGCCCGAGAAAACAGTTTGAACTGCATGGTTTGCCTGAAAGCGAAATTGCCCGCCGGTTGGCCGATCTGCGTAAACGGCTGAAGCAAGACATTGGAAAATTCCTTTTTCCCGAAGCGGAAGAAATGCTGGCTTTTTTAAAAGGCCGCAGCGAGGAGCTGATCCTGGCCTCCTTTGGTGATTTGGAATGGCAGGGCATGAAAATCGACAGTCTGCACGTGAATAAGGAGGCCGCGGCACAATATTTCAGCCGGATCATCCTGGAAGATAAAGACAAGACAGAGAACGGAACCATCAGGTCTCTTAGGGGGAAGGAAGTGTTATTGGTCAACGATAATTATCGGGAAAGCCGGAAATTGCTCGAGGCGCTCGGCGGATCGGCAAAATTATATCTGGTCAAGGGGCCGTATTCTGAAAACAGGCGCGAGGCTCACGCCGGCTTGTCTGAAATCGGCCAGGCTTTCAGGCGCGAACGGACGAGAGAGATCAGGCCGTTTGCGGGATTGGCCGGAAGCATCAGATAAGAAGCCTTGGAATAATCATATCATCATGAGACAAATTATCGACTTACATATCCATTCAAAATATTCGCGCGCCTGCTCGCAACGATTGACGCTGGCCAATATCGATGCGGCTTGCCGCATCAAAGGGGTAGACGTCATCGCTACCGGCGATTTTACCTATCCGGCTTGGTTTGATGAGATCAATGATCAACTATCAGAAATCAGTAAATCAGGTTTATATAAATTAAAAGAAGCTGGAGATGATAAAGTAAAGTTTATTCTTTCAACCGAGCTGGCGTTGATTTATAAGGCTGGCGACAAAGCGAGGCGGATCCATCTGATGGTTCATGCGCCGAACATCAAGGCGATAAGCGAGTTAAATAAATATTTGGATAAAAAATTTAATATCCGTTCCGATGGCCGGCCGATCCTCGGGATGAGCGCGATTGAGCTGTTCAAACTATGCCTCTCAATCAATCCGCAATTCCTGATTTATCCGGCCCATATCTGGACGCCCTGGTTTTCCGTTTTCGGCTCCAAGTCCGGTTTCGACAAACTGGAAGAGTGTTTCGGCGAATACACCGATCAGGTTTATGCATTGGAAACCGGGCTCTCCAGTGATCCGGAAATGAACTGGCGTGTGTCCGCGCTCGATCGACTGACTATTCTGTCTAATTCTGATGCCCATAGTTTGCAGAATATCGCCAGAGAAGCGAATATTTTTGAACTGAAAAAACCCTCGTACGACGAAATTTATCAGGCAATTAAAAATAAAGACTTGATGAAGGTGAAGGGAACGATTGAATTTTATCCCGAAGAAGGAATGTATCATTATGACGGCCACCGCGATTGCGGCGTGGTCATGAGTCCGGCCGAGTCAAAAAAGCAAAAAGGCATCTGCCCTGTCTGTAAGAAGCCGCTGACGATCGGAGTGGCTGCCCGCGTCGAGGAGCTTGCGGATCGGCCGGAAGGTGTGAAACCAGAAAACGCCGTGCCTTTTCATAAGCTGGTAGAACTTGATAAGATCATCGCCGAGGCGCTCGGTATCAAAAGCCGGAGCTCTAAGCAAGTGTTGGCGGAATATGACAGCCTTATCAGAAAATTGGGCAGCGAACTCAAGGTTTTACTTGATATTGATCTTAATGATATAAAAAAGGCGACTTTGTCGGAAATCGCCGAAGGCATAAGGCGGGTGCGCGCAGGTCAACTATCCATCAAGCCCGGCTTTGACGGCCAATACGGGCAGATAGCTATTTTCAAACCCGACGAACTGGCTAGCCGGCAGAAAAAATTGTTTTAAGTGATTAAATTAGTGTAGGAATAAAAAAACAAAATCCCGAAATTTCGGGATTTTGTTTTCCTCCTTCACCAAATGATTATCCGATAATTTTATTAGCAGACAATCATTTGGCGAAGAAGAAAGAAGTCAAATTTTATTTTTTCTTCTTGCCGCCTTTTTTCTTGGCGACTTTCTTCGCAGCTTTTTTCTTTGCCATGTTAGTTGTCACCTCCTCTCGTTTTATCGCGTGCGTAAACAGCTCGCGATAAATCAAGATTTAATTTGAAAAAGATTTCTTACTATAATTATATCTTGATTCGCTAACCTATGCAATGCTTTCTTGGTTGGCTGTCACGAGGCCCCTTAACGGCAGCCCGTTCGCGAGAGCGGGGACTTTAAAATTTTTTTTCGGGCCGACAATCTTGATGATTTTAGAAAATTGAGACCGTTTTTCCGGCCACTATGCCGGCGAGTTCGACGGGGCAATCCGTATGTTCATGGTTTTTCTTTTTTTCAGATTTTTGTGGAAGTATAAAACACCAAAAGTGAATAAATGTCGGCCGCTTTGATTTTTTTAGCTAATATGAGGTTAAATTTCCCTTTATTTTTCATAACTCTTGACAAAGAAATAGGGGTATGCTATCATTGTTAGTCCCGTCAGTTCTTTAAGGTAAAAGACCGTTTGGAGAGGCCAAGGCACGACAAGCATGGGGAGTTTTCGCCCAGGATTATTTTGGTGGCAACACTAAAAAACCCCTGGAGAAAATTTTCTTGCCTGGGCCTCTCGAACCGGTCTTTTTGTTTTCTCAAAAAACGGCCCAGACTTTTTGTGTAAAAAGTCTGGGCCGTTTTTTTATTTGGCGGAGTTATCCACATTTACTCTCGTACTAAATTTTTAGTGTGAGGACGAGTGCGGCGGATGTGTTTAGGGGTTGATTTTTACCGGACTGGTCGAAGCGGCGGCGACCGGCGTCGAGCTGGCATCGCTACTCAGCTTCTCCACGCCCAGGAGACAGACTTCCTGCCAGGGGATGTAGTGCGAGCTGAATCTTTTTTCTTTCAGCTCGCCGTTCGCATAAGCGACTTTATAATCGAAATAGGCGTCGGCGCCGTTGTGCGCCTTTTCAGTACATTTTTTTTCTCCCGGTTTAAGCGTAGTCGTTTCTACGATTTTCGCCGCGGCCGGTTTGACGATATTATAGATGGTCGGTTTGGTCCTGGTGGCGATACGCCCGTCTGTTGTACCCCAGAAGTCGAAGGATAATTGATCTTTGACGATGCGCGACTGGATCAGGATGTGGGTGCCGGTGTCATTCAGGAATTTCAGATCAGGAGAAGGGTCATAAATCGTCGCATCGGTACCGGCCGGCTCATAATATTGCACCCGATACGAGTGGTTGCGCCGTTCCACGATCGGCAGGCCGGTGCCGAGTGCGGCGCGGAACATGGTCGTGCCGATCTGGCACAGGCCGCCGCCGAATTCCGGAATGGTCTTGTTGCCTTTGATGACCAGTTCCTGCAGATAACCGCTCGAGGCGTCGATAGCACCCAAAGTCTTGATCAGGGAAAAGGTCTCTCCCGGCTTGATCAGGATGCCGTCCAGAGTATTCGCGCCGGTCGCTATGTTGTGGCGGCGATTTTTCGGCGAACCGGCAAAATTTGATTGGCCGGTACCGATCAGCTCTTTGATGCCGAAATCTTCGCCAGGGGCGGTGGTGACGGCCGGCAATTCGTCAGCCGCCAATTCAACGGCCGATCTTTTTTCATCGATGAATCCTTTTTTCAGCAGCGCCAGGCTGGCGTCCAGATTCAAGGCCAGGCCCTTTTCGCTCGTTTGGAAGACAGATACCTTGCCGTTTTTTATCTCGAAACGCGGCGTGCTGGCCGGCCGGTCGACAGTTGCGGCTACCGTCTCAGCCAGGTATTTACGGACGGCCGTCTCATCCAGGCCGATGATTATTTTATCATTATTATTTTTACTTTCGAGATTGATTTTCAAGCCGAGCCAGCCGGCTAGGGTTTCTTTTTTTATTTCCCAGCTGGTGGTGGCGGAGCCAGCACCGGTATTGAGATTAAGCGTCAAAGGGGCAAGAGCCAAGAATTCTTTGGCTTTAGCATCGACATTGAGCGCTTCATTTTTCAAGATGCTTGGCTTGATCGCGCCGGCCGATAGCTCAATCGGTGAAAAATCAAGCGCGGCCAACCTGGAACTCAGCTCCGCGACAGCCGAATCGTAGTTAATCAACCAGCCGGCTTGCTCCGGTCCGACAGTGAATTGATCTTTTTTCTGATCGTAATTGAGTTTAGCGTCTTGACCGGGCGATTCAAATACGGAAAATTCACCTTTGAGCGTTTTTTTGATGGCCGCCTCGTTGAGGCTGAAAACAAGCGGCAGATCAGCGCCGAAAATCAGGGTCATGATTTTCTCGCCAGTGTTGTGTGGCCAACCGCCGCTTCGTCCGAGCGCGTACGCCCGTTCCAATGACTTATTCTGGTCGATGTCGATCAGGTCGTACGCGAGATCAGCATCGCCGGAAGCTACGGTCGGCAACAGAGAGAATTCCTTCTCTTGGTATTTGAAAATGACGCCTCGTTGGTCCAGCACGCTGTTTTTCTGCTCCAATAGAGCCATCGCCTGGGCAGGCGTCGAGCCGCCGAGATCCAGCGCCCCCAGCTTGACGCCAGGGAAAAATTTATCGCGATAAGAGAGATCGAATAACAGCAAGCTGCCTGACAGCAGCGCTAAGATGATAAAAAAAATGATTGCCAGATTAAGCAACCACCCCGAAGCATTTGTCTTTAAAATCGGTGCAAGCATAAGACTCAGTTTTCAGTGTTAATAATTTCGTTCAAAAGCGCTTTGGCCAGTTCCGGATCGCCGATCACGGCCCCGTTCTCACTGATGATGAAATTAAGTTTGGAGCTGACTTTCAGGCCGGCCGGCAGATTAGCAAGCGGCCAAGAAATCGTTCCGCCATCAGGCAATTTCAACGTAGCCACTCCCCCCTCCAGGCTGGCAACCGTTAGCTGTAGTTTCATAGACGTGTTGCTTAATAAGCTTCGTGACTAAATTTTCAGATTTTGTGGAAATTTTTTCAAAAATTTTTGAGGGAATATGGTATATTAGCGATAAAATTTTTGGTAAAATTTACCAAAATTTGAGAATTGCAGTAGAAGCTTATTAAGCAACAGGTCTAATATCTATCTTTCTTTTACTTTGATTGAGATTTGTTTGGACGTTTTGGCTTTTGGCAGCATCACGGTCAAGACTCCGTTTTCCAGGAAGGCTTCAATCTTTTCCGCCTTGATTTCGATCGGCAGGATGATCGAGCGGGAGAAAGAACCCCAGTAACATTCACGGTAAAGGTAGTCCTGGTCGCGCACCGTCTCATTCATCTCCCGACGCCCGCGGATGGTCAGCATATCATTATTGATTGAGATATCGATATCTTCCGGCTTGACGCCGGCGATGGTTGATTTGACGACCAGGTGTTCTGGAGTCTGATAAACATCTATCGAAAGCTGGCCTTCTTCCTGGTCCGCGAGCCAGACCTCTTCTTTCGGCTCGGTTGAAGACTCCTCCTCCTGCTCCGATTCTTCTTCGGTTTCAGCCTCTTCTTCCACTTCTTCTACGCCAGTTTCATTTTCCGTCTCATCGTAAAGTTCAGCTTCTTCCGGATCGCGGGATAATTTGTCTAAACCGGCAATTTTCTTAAAAATATTCATATCCTTGATTGATTTACACGAATTTAAGTAACTATATTATATAATGAACATGCAGTTTAAATCAAGTGCAGCTATTGAAAAAAATAAATGAACATGTTAAATTAGCAGAGAGGTTCGCCTCCTTTTTTGTTATTTTGGACACTTTGGACGATTAGCTCAGTTGGTTAGAGCGCTACATTGACATTGTAGAGGTCAGAGGTTCGAGCCCTCTATCGTCCACAAAACTTAAAAACCCTGATGTTGTCAGGTTTTTAAGTTTTTGATAGAGGGTGAGAACCTCTGAAGTGCGGGGTGCGGCTTCCGCCGCGGCGAGAGCCCTCTATCGTCCACAAAATTTGTTTTATGGAATTAAAAAATAATGAGAAGTGTGAGCACTGTGGTAGATTTGCAAACCGCGGAATTTCAATTGATGCGGTAATTGTTGATAATAAAAAAATATTACTGATAAAAAGAGGTTCAGATCCCTATAAGGGTTTTTGGGCGTTACCTGGTGGATATGTTGAATGGAATGAATCGACGCAAGATGCCGTTAAGAGAGAAGTAAAAGAAGAATTAAATTTAGATGTTATTGCCTGCGATTTGATTGGTGTTTATAGCAATCCCGAACGGCACCCAAAACAAGTTATAGATATTGCTTATTCGGTCAAAACTACCGGTGATCCAAAGTCGGGTGATGATGCAACTGATTTTGTTTGGTTGCCATTGACCGAGCTCCCTGATGAATTAGCGTTTGACCATAGAATAATTATCAGTGATTTTCTGAATCAGAAAATATCATAGGCTTCACTAAATTAAAATATTTTTTGCTCGTGTAGCTCAGTTGGTTAGAGCACGGCTCTTATAAAGCCGGGGTCGATGGTTCAAGTCCATCCACGAGCACAAAACAAATAAGACTTGCATAAGCAAGTCTTATTTGTTTTGTGCTTTTTGGGTGGTCGCAGAGAATTATCGTATTTGGCGTGGGGCTTCCGTCCCTTCAAGTCCCTGCCTGCCGGCAGGCAGGCATTCACGAGCACTAATGAAAAATGACCCACGCCGAGGCGGGGTCATTTACGTTTCAACGCAAATTGCGCAGTTTTTTGTAGCCGTTCTTGATCAGTTCGTTATGATCACGTACCGCCACGAACAAGGTGAAAGCATCGAAAGCGGCCGTAGGCCACAGCTTAATCGAACGGATGGCCTCCGGACTATCTCCTCGTTCCACGGAATAGTTCATCGGGTATTCATGGCCGAACCTATCTGTGACATAGATAGTGTTGTGGTTGAAAAATCTTCCCCAGCCGTATTTAACGCCCTGTACGCCGTTTTTCTCCAGAGCCTTTTCGAAGCGGTCATACAGTATGCTTAAGATCACTTCCAGCAGACGGTCGGGCAGATCGCACTTTTTCATCTTGCCGGTGAAATACTCCCTCAATGATGCCAGGTCGTACTTGCCTCCGAATTCCTGCCTGGCCGCTTCTTTATTTTCCGCGGCAAGACTTTCGTAATACCGATTAGGATCAAGGCCTTTAAAAAGTTTTTCGAGCACGCTCATGGTTTCTCTCCTTTTTTGGCAGTTTGAATGACCAGGTAGCTATTTGTAAGCTTGGATCAACAAGAACAAATTAAAGCGGCAGTTTCAGCATTTTTTGGTTGATCGAATTGACGACCTCGTTTTCCGCTTCGGGCAGCGGTTTGTTCAAGCTGATTTTGGCAATGGCTTTGCCGCCGCTCGGTTCATATTCTTTGACCAGCTCTGCGGCATCCAGATTTTTTATAGCGTGTACGATCGCTCGGCTAACGCCGTCGCCGGCGACTTCGTAAAACAGCACGATCACCTTGGCCTGCGGGATGTTGATGATCAGTTCGTCGATCACCTCGTCCAGATCCGCCTCGCTCGATTCGGTCTTGGCAAAATCTTCCGCCCTGATGCGCGACCAGATCAGTTTATTTTCCTGCTCGCCGGCGAGCCGCGCCAATACCAGGCCCCAGAGTTTCAGGACATTCAAGCCCCGCGAACGGTAGAGCTGATTCACTATCTCTTCCCGCCGTCCGCCCATGGCGATCAGCTGGGAGGCGATGGAAAGGGCGGCCGGTGTGATGTTTGAGGTTTTAAAGCTGCGGGTCTTGGCGATGATGCCGGTGAGCAGGCATGTGGCGATTTCCTCGTCGATGGATTCGCGGGCGTAAGCTTCGAACAGACTGAATAATATTTCCGTGGTCGAGACCGCGGTCAGATCTATCCGGTTGATCTGGCCGAATTCTTCATTGGAAGGGTGGTGGTCGATGTTTATGACCGGTACCTTGTAAAAAAGCTCGGTATCGTTGTCGTAAATTTTGCCGAGCGATTCCAGGTCGCGCGTATCCACGATGAAAATCAGATCATATTTGAAGCCGCTCGACTTGATGGTCAGATCTTCTTTGGTAAAAAAACCATTTTGCGGGGTAACGATAAAATCCAATGATTCCGGCTCCTGCCGGTATTTTACCGAATTCACTTTGGTCTGGCGGGTAGACAAAGAGACGATAAAATGTCTTAAACTGGACAAGTTGAATTTTATTTCCTGATAACCGGGAAGGAAAGAAAAAGCTTCATTCTTTTCGCTTTTTTCCGCTATGATCTCGGCGTTTTTACCCAACTTTTTTAAAAATAAAAAAAGGGCGAGCGCTGAAGCGACGCCATCGCCCGACCAAGTCCTGGAGAATGTAATGAGGATTTTTTCCGCCTTTTTGATCTGTTCGAAAATTTGTTGATTCTGGTTGAGCATCTTGGGACAAAACAACCCGCGAACGCGGGCTTAGGCTTAGTGTTAGTATATCAATATATATAATTAAATAGACAGTGTCAACCCCGTTAGAGGCAGTTAAGGGCATGTTCCGCTCCTTTGTTTATTTTATAGTTATTTTTGAAATTTTAAATTAAATAGTGAATAAAAAACCGATAGGCTGTCTCTAACGGGGTCAAGGCGTAAAGGCGGTAAATCGCCTTGCAAAATGAGGGTTATATTATATATAATAAGGTAGTTAAGATATTGCTAAATATAGCGATGAAAAAAGAACTGCCTAAGGCTTATGAGCCATCTTTGTATGAGGATGGCGTTTATAAAAAATGGGAAGAATCGGGTTTTTTCAATCCGGACAACTTAGGTTTGCCGGAAGATGCACCGACTTATTCGATCGTCATGCCGCCACCGAATGTGACCGGAACTTTGCATATGGGCCATGCAGTGATGCTGGCTCTGCAAGACATATTGATCCGTTATCACCGGATGCAAGGGGAGAAAACCTTGTGGCTGCCGGGAACGGATCATGCGGCAATCGCCACGCAGACGCGGGTAGAAAAGGAGCTGAAAAAAGAAGGTTTGGATCGTCATCAGCTCGGGCGCGAAAAGTTTTTAAACCGAGTGAAAAAATTCGCGCAAGAATCCCATGACACTATCGTCAACCAGGTGAAAAAAATCGGCAGTTCCTGTGATTGGTCGCGCGAGGCGTATACTTTGGACGAGACGCGCACGCGCGCGGTGCGTTCGGTGTTTAAACTGATGTATGATGACGGACTGATCTATCGCGGCAACAGGATCGTCAATTGGTGTCCGCGCTGTCATTCGACTTTAGCGGATGATGAAGTTGAATATGTGGAACAGAAAACGCCGTTCTATTATTTCAAATACGGACCGGTGGTGATCGGCACGGCCAGACCGGAAACGAAGTTTGGAGATAAATATATAGTAGTCCATCCGAAAGACGACCGGTATAAAGAGATTGCGGGCAAGGAATTCGAGGTCGAATGGATACTGGGTAAGATCAAGGCCAGGGTGATTACCGACGAGGCGGCCGAGATCGATCTTGGCAGCGGCGCCATGACGATTACGCCGGCTCACAGTTTTGTCGATTTCGAGCTAGCCCATAAATATGGCCTGGCGGTGGAAAAAATTATCGATGAAGACGGAAAGCTGACTGAGATGGCGGGTGAATTCAAGGGCAAGTTAGCTCGCGATACGCGGGAAGAAATAGTCAAAATTCTGGATAAAAAAGGCCTGGTCGACCATATTGATCAGGATTATGTCCACAATCTCTCTGTCTGTTATCGTTGCGGCACGCCGATCGAGCCGCTGCCGAGCCTGCAGTGGTTCATCGATGTCAACAAAAAAATTTCGAAGTATGGCAAGACGATCAAAGAGCTGGCGATTGAGGCAGTTGAATCGGGAGTTTTTAATAAGTCGAAGATTAAGATAGTACCAGAACGGTTTGAAAAAAATTATTTCCATTGGGTGCGCAACTTGCGCGACTGGTGCATCAGCCGGCAGATCTGGTTCGGACATCAGGTGCCGGTTTGGTATTGCGGAGGCGCGGACAAAGGCCAGTGTTTGCCAGGATGTGAAAAACCGATCGTATCAATTATCGCGCCGACCGAATGCCCGGTCTGCGGCAGCAAAGATTTGATACAAGATAACGACACACTCGATACCTGGTTTTCGTCCGGCTTATGGACTTTTTCCACGCTCGCGCGCGACGAGAATGAGATAAAAATCGAAGGCGGAAAATTGGTGATAGACAGTGATGATTTCAAAAATTTTCACCCGACCGCCGTACTGGAAACCGGTTATGATATTTTATTTTTTTGGGTAGCAAGGATGATCATCATGACCACCTACTCAATAAGAGACATTCCATTTGAGGATGTGTATCTACATGGTCTGGTGCGAGACGAAAAGGGTAAAAAAATGAGCAAATCGCTCGGGAACGTAATCGATCCGCTGGATATGATTGCTAAATATGGCGCAGATGCGACCCGTTTGAGCCTGATATCCGGAACCACGCCCGGCAACGATATGAATTTGAGCGAGGAAAAAATTGCCGGTTTCAGAAATTTTACCAATAAGCTTTGGAATATATCGAGATATATTTTAACTGCAGTTGAAGAAAAAGGCTTTCAATCAGACGAGAAAAAAATTCCCCAAACAAATAGCCTGGCCGACAAATGGATTCTCGATGAACTATGGCAGACGATTGTAGAGGTGTCCGGATTGTTGGTAAATTATCAATTTGCGTTAGCCGTTGAAGCGCTGTACAAATTTACCTGGGAGGACTTTGCCGATAAGTATTTGGAGGTTGCAAAAATTGAGAAAGGGAAAGACGAGATTTTGGTCTATGTTTTACAAAATTTATTAAAATTATGGCATCCATTCATGCCTTTTGTAACGGAACAAATTTGGCAAGAAGGCGATGCTGAAGGCAAATTATTGATTAGAGAAAATTGGCCAATTAAAGATGAGGCTTGGGTTTCTTTTTCAGAAGAGGGCGTCAAAGAAAATTTTACACAAATCATGAACATCATCACAGCTATCCGCAACAAACGAGCTGAACATAAAATTGAACCATCAAAAAAAATAAAAGCAGTAATTTATGCCGGAAATAAGCAGCAACTGATTGAATCTCAGGCGCACCTGATTAAGGGGCTACTCACCGGCATCGAAGATCTTGAAATCAGAGAAAGCGGCGAAAGATTAGATAAGGCGATTTATCTGACGACAAGCGGCGTTGAAATATATCTTATCGCAGCGATAGATGAAATTAAAGAGAAGACGCGTTTGAAAAAAGAGCTAGAAAATTTATCCGGCTTAGTAGCATCCGTAAAATTAAAATTAGCCAACGAAGAATTCGTCGCTAAAGCTCCGCCGGCGGTGATTGAAAAAGAACGGGCTAAGCTGGCCGGCTGGGAAGCCGAATTGGAAAAATTAAAATCACAACTTAAATAACTTTTTCCGCCAGAGGCGGATCCGCCGCTGGTGGAAACTTTTAACTAATTTCGTATGTCGCAAAAAACTTATCTAGCGATCTTGAAAAGCGGAATATATATTTCCTTTTTCATCTTTTTTTTCGTTTTTTCCAACCTGCTTTTTCCTTTCATCACTTCCAAGCAGATACCGTTCAACATCCTGGTCGAATTCCTGCTCGTCTTTTGGATCGGTCTGATCGTCAAATATCCGAGCTACCGGCCGGCGCGCTCGCAGCTGACTTACGGCCTGATCGCTTTTTTTGCGACCGTGGTGGTCACCTGTTTCACCGGCGTCGATTTCAACTTGAGTTTTTGGGGCGACATCGAAAGGATGCTCGGCGCTTTCCATCTGCTGCATTTCCTGGCGTTTTATTTGATCATCATCACCGTGATGCGTGATTGGAAGGATTGGCAGAAATTGTTTTCCATCTCGGTCGTAACTTCAGTCATCATCGCCATTTACAGCATGACCGGCCCCGCCACCTATAGCACGCTCGGCAACACCTCTTATGTCAGCGGCCTGATGATCTTCAATATTTATTTCTCTTTGATCCTGGCATTCCGCACCAGCAATCGTTTTTTAAAGGCGACCTATCTGGCGGCGATCCCGTTCTTATTCGGCGGCATGGTCATGGCCGCGACACGCGGCGCATATATCGGCCTGGGAGCGAGCATCCTGTTGTTTTTCGGCCTGGTGGTACTGTTTGTCAAGAACAAAAAGCTGCGCATCGCCAGCCTGGTCGCCACCATCCTGTTCATCATCGGAATTTCCTTGGTGTTTACCAATAAGCAAAGCAATATAGTACAAAACAGCCGTTTCTTGCGGCGCTTGACCGACATCAGCCTGAGCGCCGGCTCTTTCCAGACCAGATTGATCTCCTGGAAAGCCGCCTGGCTGGATTTTCCCAACCATCCATTCTTGGGTACCGGTTACGGCAATTATGCCATCAGCTTCGATAAATTCTTTGATCCGGTCTTCTATAATTATTCTAAGGGTGATACCTACTTTGATCACGCTCATAATAATATAGTAGACATCGCTTCCACCACCGGCTTAATCGGTCTGGCGGCCTATCTGTCGATTTTTGTCGCCACCTTCTATTATCTGTTCCGGGGCAGGAAAAACGGGCAGATCGGCTGGCTGGAATTTTCATTCCTGGTTTGTCTGATCGTCGCTTACTTTATCCAGAACATAGTCTTATTCGATTCGTTCGTCACCTACGTTTCTTTGATGGTGATGCTCGGCTTCATCTATTGGCTGGTGTCGGAGCCTAAAAAGAACGAAGTGGATCAGCCGTCTACAAATAACGAAAGCACGGCTTTGATCGCTGCCGGCTTGATCTTGCTCGTGATTTTCTTTCAATATAATTATCGAGTTTTACAGATGCTTAACGGCACCATCGCCGGCCAGATCGCGCTGGCTCGCGGCGGCGGCCTGCCGTCGGCAATCACGGAATATAAAAAAGCCCTGAGCTATGATACACCGCTTGATCGCGACAGCCGGGGCAGCCTCGGACAACTGCTCCTGGGGCAGGCGAACGCGCTCTATTCCATGCCGGCGCAAGACGCTAATGCCATAGTCGAATACGTGGTCGGCGAATTGAAAAAAAACGTGGCGCTCAATCCCGGCGACAGTTTCATGCAGATGAATCTGGCCCAGGCCTTGAATCTGGCAGCGAGCATCAACGTGAAAGACCAGAGTAAGTTCGCTTTTTATTCCAATCAGGCGCTTGAAGCGATCGATAAATCTTTAGCTGCTACGCCTGGGCGCGTACCAGTTTATTTCATCAAAGCGCAGATCCAGCTGACCCGCGGGGAAAAAGACAAGGCGATCGAGACACTGCAATATTCCATCAGCCTAAATCCGATCTATTCTGACGGTTATTGCCAGTTGGCGAAAGTCTACCTTTATTATCAGGATCAAGCCAAGGGGCTGGAAAAGATGAATGGTTGCATCGATTATGGCGGTCTGGATCAGATCCAAAATACCACTCAACTCAAAGAGCTGGCCAAATACTATGAAGCGAAAAAAGACTGGCCGCGGGCGATCAAACTATATGAGCGCCTAACCCAGGTGGAGGCGGCCGAGCCCCGCAATTGGGCGGCTCTGGCAAACGCCTATCTGGCCGGAGGGCAGAAAGAACAGGCGATCGCGGCTGCCAAGAAGGCCGGCGAGGTCGATCCGAAGTTCCTACCCGGTGCCGAGGATTTCATCAAGAAGATCAATAACAGCAACTAGCCAGCGTACGGAAAAACCGCCCCACCCTTTTTGCGAAAAGGGCGGGGCGGTTTTATTTAAGGCAAGCAGTACGCCACGGACATACAAGCGCCTTAAATGTTGTTTATTTAGTGCTAATTAGCTATAATTTAATTATGTTAAAATTACGACGTGATGGCGTAATACTTGCGCCTACCCAAAATATATTTGAGAATAAATCGGTATTGAATCCGGCGGTTTATCAGAACGGCGAGACTTTGCATGTGATTTACCGCGCTATCAGCAATAATTTCATCTCCTCGCTAGGTTACGCGCGGCTTGACGGGCCGACCAAGGTGGTGGAGCGCTGGACCAAGCCTTTCCTGGCGCCGCAACTGAAGTATGAATCCAAGGGCATTGAAGACGCGCGGATCACCAAGATAGGCGATGTTTTTTATCTGGTTTATATCGTCCATGACGGTAAGAACGCGCTCCTGGCCTATTCATACGGCAAGGATCTGTTCAACCTCAAGCGAGGCGGTATCATCAGTCCGAAGATCCAGTATGCCAAAGCCGCGAAACTATTCGCCCACTCGAAACTGAAAGATGATTATTATTTTTTCGAATCTTATTATAAGGAATATGCCGGCAAGAATGTGTTTATCTGGGATAAAGACGGTTTTTTGTTTCCCGAAAAGATAGAGGGTCAGTTCGTTATGGCGCATCGGATTCTGCCGGACATCCAGCTGGTATATTTCAACGATTTCAGCGAATTGAAAGATGTGTTTTTCTGGGGCGAGTATCTGATGAATCTGTCCAAACACGTGGTGCTGGAGGGGGAAGAGGGCTGGGAGAATCGGCATATTGGCGGCGGAGCACCGCCAATCAAGACCGAGCGCGGCTGGTTGATGATCTATCACGGCACGCAGGAAGAAAACGACGGCCGCACCTATCGCGGCGGCGCGGCTCTGTTCGACCTGAAAAATCCAAGGAAGTTGATCGCCAAGCTTCCTTATCCGATTTTGGCGCCAGAAAAAACCTATGAACTGCGCGGCCACGTGAGCGAGGTGGTTTTTCCGACCGGCACGGCTATTTTCAAGAAGCGTCTCTATATCTATTATGGCGCGGCTGATTCAGTCATCGCAGCGGGCAGCATCGAACTGGATAAATTGATTCATGAACTGTTAAAAAACCGCATCAAGGGGGAGAAGAAAAAATAGTATGTTTGTCCGCTCGTCACATAATCCAATATTGAAGCCTGATAATAATATCAGCTGGCGCAGTTTAAAAGTTTATAACCCGACCGTGTTGTTTGAAGATGGTGTTTACCATCTTTTTTTTCGTGCGAGCGGTCAGGACGGCAGGTCGCGGATCGGCCACGCGCAATCGAAAGATGGTGAACATTTTGAAATCGGCGCCATTCCGACGATTGAGCCAGGTTCAGCAATCGATGCGGCTGGTGTCGAGGACCCGCGTATCGCGAAGGTCGATGAACAGTATTTTTTGAGTTACACCGCTTATGACGGCCATACGGCTCGTCAGGCGCTAGCGGTTTCCGATGATTTAAAGGTCTGGGAAAAAATCGGATCAATCCTGCCTGATTGGGATATCTATAGCGCGGGCGGTTTCGCGGTGGCAGATGACGCGGTGATGGGGGATGAGGAAGCCGACCGGAATTGGTCGAAGGGCGGGGCGCTTTTTCCGGAGATCATAAACGGCGAGCATCTGATGATTTTCGGCGACCGTGATCTATGGCTGGCGCACTCCATTGACGGTCGCCGCTGGGAGACGGAAGATACAAGCTGGGTGACTGAGCGGACCGGAGATCATTTCGATAACCTGCACCTGGAAATGGGGCCGCCGCCGATCAAGACCGCCCATGGCTGGCTAGTGATTTATCACGGTATCGACCATTCGGTTACCTATCGCCTGGGTTACCTGCTCCTTGATCTCGCTGATCCGCGTAAGATTTTGCGCCGGAGCGAACGGCCGATTTTTGAACCGCAGGCAGACTATGAATTATCCGGCCAGGTAGACATTTCAGCCGGCCGGGTTGATAATATGAGCCGGCATCGGGTCAGAATCGCGGGCCGAACTCTGGACAAAACCGCTAAAATAGCGGACAATAGTTACGTTGCACCGCGCGTCATCTTTTGTTGCGGAGCGGTCGTAGTTGATGATATTTTGCGGATCTATTATGGCGCCGGTGATTCTGTCATCTGCACCGCCAACGCCAAGCTCGAAGACATATTACGAGCAGATTGACTATGAATAAACCGAAACCACCAATCATCGTTTATGTAGGTACTTTTCCGCCCAGACCGTGCGGGATTGCTACCTTTACCCAGGATCTGACCAACGCGATTGATCGCGAGTTTAGTCCGGCGGTGAAGAGCAAGATCCTGGCCGTTAATGATAATGGAACTTCTATATATAACTATCCGCCTAAAGTGAAGATGCAGATACGGGAGGTAGACATCGGCGATTATTTGCGGTTCGCGCACGAGATCAACCGCAACCCGGACATCAAATTGGTCAATATCCAGCACGAGTATGGAATCTATGGCGGCGATTGGGGAAACTACTTGATCCCTTTCCTGGAAATGCTGAAAAAGCCGGTGGTAACGACCATGCACACGGTGCTGCCGAATCCGGAAGAGAAATTGAAAAAAATAACGCAGGACTTCATCGAACGGTCGGATGGCGTGGTAGTGATGACGAAAAGCATGGCGCGCCTGCTGGAAGAGGTATATGGGATAAAAAAACACAAGATCATGGTGATACCGCACGGCGTCCACCACGTCGCTTTTCCTTCCAAGAGCAAAGCCAAGAAAAAATTGAATTTGTCCGGCCACACCATACTTTCAACCTTCGGCATGCTCAATCGCGACAAGGGGATCGAATACGCGATTGCCGCCTTGCCCAAGATAATAGAAAAATATCCCGACGTGCTTTATCTGGTGCTTGGCGCGACGCATCCGAACGTGCGCAAACAACAGGGCGAGGTTTATCGCAACAAACTGAAAGCGCTGGTGACAAAACTCGGTCTGGAAAATCACGTCAAGTTCTACGACAAATACATGGATCTGGACGAATTGATCGAGTTCCTGAAAGCGACCGATATCTATGTTTCCCCGACCTTGAATCCGTTGCAGGCAGTATCCGGCACGATTTCCTATGCGTTGTCTTGCGCCTGTCCGGTTATCGCCACCGCCAATCAATACGCAACCGATGTCATCAATGAAGAGCGGGGCATTTTAGTCCGTTTCCGGAACACCAAGGATATAGAAAAAGCGCTATTTGATCTCCTGGGCAATCCGAAACGCCGCAAAGAGATGAAAAAGAATTCTTATTTTTATTCGCGGCACATGACTTGGCAGAATGTGGCGCTTTCTTATTTTAAATTTTTCAACAACTTTGCCAAGATCATGCCGCGAGAAGCCGGCAAGCCGCCGGTGCTCAACCTGGATCACCTGAAGACCCTGACCAACCAGTTCGGTATCATCCAGTTTGCCAATCATACCAAACCGGATCCGGGCTCCGGCTACTGTCTGGACGACAATGCACGCTCGCTTCTGGCCTACCTGATGCTTTATCGCCAGCAGCCGCTCAAGAGCTACCTCGCGCCGATAGAAAAATATTTCAAGTTTATCAGATTCACACAGAAAGCGAACGGCAAGTTTTATAATTTCGTCAACTTCAACAAATCCATTACCGACAAATCAGACAGTGAAGACACTTTTGGCCGGGCGATCTGGGCGCTCGGATATATGACCGGCACCAGGAATTTGCCGGAGAGCCTGCGGCAGCAGGCAATTACCATGATCCGAAAATCGCGGCGGCATGTCGGCGACCTGAAATCTCTGCGCGCGGTTTCTTTCGCGATTTTGGGGCTTTTCTATCTTTTGGAGAACTATCAAGGCAATGGCAATGATGAAAGAAAGGCGGTACAGGAGAAAGAAGAATTTATCAGGCTGGTTAAAAAATCAGCCGATCTGCTCGTCAGGCGCTATGAACAACAGGTCGCACGCAAGACCAAGCACAAGTGGTTTTGGTTCGAGGACGTGATGACTTATTCCAACTATAAATTGCCGGAGGCGTTGTTGCGCGCCTATAAATTGACCGGGAACGATAAATATCAGAAGGTTGCTGAAGAATCAATAAAATTTTTATCGCAGGTTAGCTTCGAGCACGATTATTTTTCCGCGATCGGGCAGGACGGCTGGTACCATCGGGACGGTCGGCGCGCGTATTTCGACCAGCAGCCGGAAGATACCGCCTCTGCAGTGGAGGCGCTTGCGACCGCTCATCAAATCACCAAGAAGAAAGAATACGCCGAACAGGCGAAAGTCGCTTTTGAGTGGTTTCTCGGCAAGAATCATCTGAATCAGATGATCTATGATGAAGCGACCGGCGGTTGTTATGACGGTCTGGGGCACGAGTCTATCAATTTCAACCAGGGTGCGGAGTCGACAATATCGTATCTACTCGCCAGGTTGGCGGTGGAGAGGATAAAATAGGAGCTTTGTATGAATTTGACCCAAAAATTTTTCAAAGTAATTCTGCCGCAAAAATGGTTCGAAAAAATCAGGTATAATTCCGAACATTGGTTTTTTACCTGCGATTGCGGCCATCAAGTTTCAGTCTGGGACGCCGGCGGTATCAGGGGCTACGCGACGGGTAATAAGGTCGTTTTCGGACGCTGCGCCGGCTGCGGCAAGGTAAAACCGCTTAAATTGATTTGGCAAGACTGATAAATTAAAATGCAAAAATCAAAATGACAATAAATGAGACCGCTAAAATTATAATTGTTATTAGCGCCGTTCCACTTTTAATATTAGCGTCCTCTCTAGTTGCATTAAAAATAAAAAAAGGGCCGGAATTTTTATCTATATTGGAGGATATTTATTATTTTAGAGACAAGCTGTCATATAAGTGTCCTGTCATTGATTCTCATCCCAACCTATTACCTAATGAAAATCTACCGCGATATATATATTTTGGAGACACTTGCGGATATTATGGCGACTGGGTAGAAAAGAATTGTCCGAAAGTTCCATTGGATTGTTTTGCACTTTGATAACGGCTTAAAATAAAAAATGCGTAGACAAATAAGTTTGAATTTTAAACTGTCATTTTAATTTTTGATATTTATATTTTGCATTAATATATGAATACAACTGAAACGGCATACAAAAAAGCAATTGAGGTTGTTCGAGCCTGTTCCAAAAAGACCGGCCTATATGCCTCTGGTCTGCCCGGCGGGTATGAGGCAACCTGGGCGCGGGATTCGATGACTACGGCACTCGGAGCGTCGCTTGTTGGCGCTGAATTTAAATCGGTGATCGCCAAGAGCATAGCGCTTCTGGCCAAAAACCAGGGATCGATGGGACAAATTCCGAACTGTGTCGGCTCGTATAATAATGACAGGAAATCGGACGTGACTTTCAATAGCGTCGATTCTTCCTGCTGGTTTATTATCGGTCATTTCGTTTACGCCCGTGCTTATAAAGATAATAGTTTGCTGAAGAAATACGCCAAAGAAATTTCCAAAGCGCTCTGGTGGTTGCGTGCGCAAGACCCGGACAACATCGGCCTTTTAGCCCAGCAGCCGACCAACGATTGGCAGGACGCCTTTCCGCATAAGTACGGTTATACCATCCATTGTAACGCTCTGTTTTACGCAGCTTTGAAATTTTTAGGCGAGAATGAGTTGGCGGAAACCTTGAAAAAAACCGTCAATGGCGAGATCCGCGCTTACTCCTCGCTTTATGATAAAAAACTCGGTTACTACTACCCCTGGGGGTGGAAGAATCACGACGACATCCGCGAACACGAGGAATGGTTCGATACGGCAGGTAACCTGCTCGCGATCCTGACCGGCCTGGCCACGCCGGCGATCGCCAAGAAAATCCTTCATTACATCGAAAAAAACAAAGTCAACAAGCCATATCCCTGCAAGATCATCTGGCCGCCGATCAAAAAGGGCGACAAAGAATGGCACGATTATTTTGCGAATTGCGACGCGCGCGAGCCGCTCCACTATCTGAATGCCGGCATCTGGCCGTTTGCCGGTGGTTTTTACGTCGCGGCGCTGGTAAAGATGAAAGAGTATAAAAAAGCGGAACGGGAATTGGAAAATCTGGCTAAGGCTGATTTGCAGACGATCGATTCGCCCGGGTTCCCGCAGTATATGCTTGAGGTTTCCAAAAATAAGCACATCCCGCTTGAGAAATTGAAAGCGATGCGCAAAAAAGAATTCAACGAGTGGCTAGACGGTGCGACCGGCAAACCGAAAGGCGAGCCATATCAGGCCTGGAGCGCCGGGACGTATCTGTACGCGTATGAGTGCGTGAAGAAGAAAAAGGTTTTTTTCTTCGGCGTTTAATAATCAGATGTTGGAAAAAATAATAAAAGAAGGCGAGCTGAAAGTGTGGTCTCTTTATAGGGATCAGCTGCGCAATGAGCACAAGTTAAAATATTTATTTTGGGAATGCACCCTTAGGTGCAATTTTTTTTGTAAACATTGTGGCAGTAATGCCGGGGTAATCGACAGTAAATCAAAACCAGAACTTTCAACCGGAGAAATAATGAAAGCATTTGAACAGATCGCAAAAAATTTTAATCCGAAAGAAATTTTCATATACGTAACAGGAGGAGAGCCGTTAGTCAGAAGTGATATTTTTGAAGTGATGGAGCGGGTAAACAAATTAGGTTTTTCCTGGGGTATGGTCACCAACGGATTTTTAGTCAATCAGGATATTATAACAAAAATGAGAAACGCAGGTATGTCATCCGTCGTCGTGAGTATTGATGGGTTAAAAGAGAGCCATGATATTTTTCGCGGTGTAGAAGGTTCTTATAAGGCGGCCATCGACGCGGTTAAGGCCTTAGCAGGTAATAAATTTTTAAATAGCCTACAGATAACAACCGTCGTCCATCGCGATAATATCGATTTGTTGGAAGAAATGTACAATACTTTTCTACCGCTAGGCATAACTTCCTGGCGTCTGATGAATGTAGAACCGATCGGCAGGGCCGAAAAAAACAAGCACATTCTGCTAGACAGCAAGTCTATAAAAAAATTATTGCATTTCATCAAGGAGAAAAGAAAAAAGACGACAATTGATATTTCATATGGCTGTTCTGGTTTTCTTGGAACGGATTTTGAGGGGGCGGTCAGGGCTAGATATTTTATCTGTGATACGGGTATTAATATCGCTAGCATCCTATGTAACGGCGATATTTTTGTCTGTCCGAACGTACCGCGAATCAGGGAATTGATCCAGGGTAATGTCAAGTATGATAATTTTTCAGAAATTTGGTATAATAAGTTTGAGATATTCAGGAATAAGGACAGAACATCGTGCCAAACGTGCAAAGCTTGCGCCCACTGGTCGAATTGCCTGGGTGGGTCCTTCCATTTGTGGGATTTTGATCGGCAAGCACCCAGATTATGTTATCCTTATCTGTTGTCATAAGATTTTTATTTAATCGCATGGAATTAAAAACGGTAAAAAAATTTTTTTCAAAAATTTTCACCCTATTTCTTTTTTTAGTGCTTTCCAATAAAGTTTTCGCTCAAGTTCAGCCATTTTACGGCGGCTCGATCAAAGACACGGTAGCGATTGATCCGCCGGATCCAAGACCTGAATTTTTTGGTTTTTCATCAGGGGGCGATGAAAAAATTTTATCAATTATAGTTTATTTTTTATTACCCCTCATAACCATTGCAGTATTGGTGACAGGCTTGGTTACCCTATATTTTAAAAAAACCAGAGCCAACGCAAACGAAGCTGGCGGGACATCAGTTCCGATCAATCGTGATAGAGTAACCATGATCGTTTTTATGATTTTTACGCTGTGTACATTCGCATTCTTCGGCCTTAAATTCCAAATAGGGATTGAGGGATTGAGTCAGCAAATAGGTATGTTGGAGAGCCTAATCGAAGCCGCGGACAAAAAAATAAAAATACTTTCTGATTCCAATTCTCAAATATTCGCCGATCTGGCGGTGAGCAAAGAGGCGATAAAAAAAATTGAGAACCAGCTGCCGCCGGCAGGATTTATGAGCGGAGCCGATAACAGCATGGCGACAGGCAGTATATTCAAGCTGACCGCTAATCTATATGACATAAGCAGTGATTTGAATGCGGCGATAGCAAGCGAATTCGGGACAAACTACAAAGTTGCTGACTGGAGTGATTTAAAGAATAAAATCCAGGATGATCCGCAGCTTTTCAGGTTATGGGCGGATAGTCTCGGCTTGAGTGAAGGAGGACAAGCTCTAGTATTATCGGATGGGCAGAACTATCATCAATTTCCAGCATCTTGCGGGCCACGCCATTATTTTGTGCAAAGAGATGATGCCGATGATGCACCTGGATATTTTTTGGTTCACGACCAAATTGGCAATTATAATTTATTGCTCGGGTCGTGGTGCGATCTAAAAATGAAAATTTTAGCGGTTAAAAAATAAACGGTGAGACCGGTAAGCCGAAAGGCGAGCCCTACCAGGCCTGGAGCGCCGGGACGTATCTGTACGCGTATGAGTGCGTGAAGAAGAAAAAGGTTTTATATTTTTAAAATTTTGCATACAAAAAATGGAGCCTGGGAGAGCGCTCCGTTTTTTATTGCTTAAACGCTGTCCCAAAGAAGATCGAACATCGATTGCCGCGTTTTGGCGAAGGCGTCGTTCTCTATGATGATGGAAATATTTTCATATCTGGTCGAGATGAAAGCGACGAAATTTCGGCAGATGATTTCGGTGAAGGGTAATTTATGGGCGGCGGGGATGATTTTCGATACTCTGTTTTCTTTCGCGTCCTTGACGATGATTTTTCTTGCGTAATCCGAATCGACAATCAGCTGGCGGCTTGATATCCCGAGTCGTTTTTTTGTTCTGATTATCTCATCCAGGATATATTTTTCTTTGACGAAATCAAGAAAGTTCAAACCCTCGGTCATAATACAGAACTGTTTATCTTTGTTTTCGAATATCATCTCCCAGACTTTCTTGAAGCCCGTCGGGCCGTATAAGAAATAAAGCCGCGGCTTCGGATAGATTTTGTGGGTGATCGCCTCAAGCCGATCCAGGCCGTCTTCGAATTCACTGATTTTTTCTCTGGCTCTTTTCAGGACATTCTTCGGCGTTTCGGCAAGATAATATATCTTATTATATCTTTTGGTCGGAACCAGGGCGCCGGATCTCGTCAGTTCGTCTAAAATATAATAGATAGTCGTCCGTTTGATGCCGGACGCTGCCGCCAGTTGTTGCACGGTCGCCTCGCCACATTCAAGGGCAGCCAAGTAAATTCTGGCCGATTTATCGTCCAGACCGATGCCTTTTATCAGATTGATCATTTCTTTATCCATGATTTAATCTTAGCTCAAATTAAGACAAACGTCAAGGATATTGTCGAAAAGTTCGACAAAATATATTGTTTAGTTTTTGTCCTGAGTTATGATGATAGTAGATCTTTACAATCAATTTATTAACCAAAAGAAAGGAGACCATCATGGAAGCGCTGCTCATGTTGCTGGCTCACTTGGTGGGCGATTATTTTCTGCAGACGAACCAGGAAGCGACGAATAAGGCCTTGGGCAAGTGGTATAATCGCCATATCGTCAGCCACAGCCTCAAGTATACACTCTGCTTTTTGCCGGTGTTCTGGCATCTGCACATCGACTATCTTTGGCTAGCTTTTATCTTCGTAACACATCTGGTCGTAGATCGGCGCTGGCTCATCATCGGTTTCCGCAAGCTCCTCAAGCATGAAAGCGAGGAGGCGATCGCGAAAACTTTTTGGATCACGATCATGCTTGATCAGACCGTCCATCTGGCTGTTATCGTCATCGTGCTCGCCTGCGTTTAGCGGAGGTGGATCATGAACAAAAGGATCGAATTCAGCGGACGGGACAACCGGCTTTTCGAGCGAGCGATCAGGGCGGCTGACACTGTCGAGCTTATGAAGATCAAACACATGGCCAGCCGCGAAGCGTCACCCGGAGGTAATGGTCTATGGCTTTTCTATCTGCCGGATTTCACCCGCATCTTTAAGGATTGGTACAGACTCTACATCAACGGCCTGGTCGCTGCCTACGACACCGGAGCGCGTTTCAAAATAGCTGAACGCGGACCGTGGTTGATGCTCAAATATCGTGGTTTGAGGCCGAGACAGCTTTTTGAAAAGGCGATCAGCCGGGGCGACATCGGTTACCTGAAACAGACGACAGAACAGGCGAGGCGCGAGGAAAAAGAATGCGCTGTCAGAATCAGCGAGGCGGAAGAAAGCCTTGCTTGCGGGAAAACGTTTGATTTCGAGGGCTTGCTGGCGGCAATGACCCGCTTCGCAGCGAAGGGCCTCGACAGCGTCATCCCGGAAGAGCTGATCGCCAAGAGGTTTCCATTTCTCTCGCCGGGTCATCTGTACCGGACTGATGTCAGTTCATGGGACATGATCAGAAGTAAGGCGCTCGATCTCCTGGAACTCGTCTATCTCGGGAAAATCAGTCTGGGAGGGGCGAGCGAAAGCCATGCCAGGGCGGTCGGCTGCTTGAGGTGGGGGGACATCGAAGCTCACGAAGACGACCTGGCTTACTCAGCCAGACTGCTCGATGGCTTCAGCAGAAAGTACTCTGATCTTGCTTCGATCACGGAGTACCGGGAACATAGGGCTTTCGACAGGCGCATGGCCGCCGCAGCTTCGCTCGCGGCGCCGGCTTACGCTTCGAGGAAAAACAATCTGCTTGCCGCGGTAGTTTCATTCACCAGAGAGGCTCAGCGCTACAATGAGCAGAGAAGGATCCTCTTCACCCGTACTTTAAGGATCACGCGCGACCTTTGCGTCAGGCTAGGCCTCGATTGGCGCAGCGTGGCGTTGGCGGAGGTCAGCACAACCGCAGCCAAGGCCGCTTCGGCGGCATAGGAGGTGGGCCATGAAGACGGTCATTTTCAAAGGTCCGTAGGGCAAAACAAAAGGCCGGAAGAATATTTCCGGCCTTTAATTATATGGATCGTTATACAGTCGATGATTATTTGAGTCCCAGCCTGTCTTCGATCAGTTTTAGGGATTTTTTGGCGATATCGAGGTATTGGAAATTGGCCATCGCGTGTTCGCGGGCGTTGTTACCCATCTCTTCTCGCAACTTGTCATCAGTAAGGAGCTGTTTGGTGTATTTTACCAGATCAGGCACGCTGGCACGATAGGCGAAGATTTTCGGCTTGTCAAAAACGATCTTATGGTCGGCGTCGAAGCCCATGCTTTCCCATGCCCACTCTTCTTTCAGCTCAATCGTTTCTCCGACCGCGGCCAGAAAGCCGGTTTTTCCGTGGACGATGGTATCTGTCGGCCCGCCGATGTTGATGGAAATCACCGGCCGGTTGCAGGCCATCGCCTCCATCTGGATCATGCCGAAGCCTTCAAGACGCGATGGTCCGGCGTAAATATCACAGGCGGCCAGGAGATAGGATACGAAATCGTGCGAAAACATGCCGGTAAGGTAGACGAATTTTCCCTTATCCAGCCCCAGTTCTTCAATCAGCCGCTCTTCATCATTATGATGATTGTTAGCGCATTCGCTGTCGGATGCTTTGCAGACGTATTTCCAGTCTTTGAAATCCTTGTCGATGACCGCAAGGGCCTTGATCATTTCTTGCGCTCCCTTGCTGGTCACGTCTCCGCCCATAGTGAAGATCATTTTTTCATGGGGCTGGACGCCGAGCATCTCCCTCAATTTAACGATCCGCGGATCGCTTTTTTTGATCGGAAAGATCTCATTCGGATCGAAGCCGATGTGCAAAATATCGAAATTTTTCACGTCAACTCCATCTCGCTTGTAGGTTTCTTTGACCCAGCTCGAACCGGCCAGGGCGAGCGGCAGGGCCGAGAGCTCTTTCTGGTAGTTGGCGACCCAGCCATTAGCCATCAGCCACGGTACGGGAATGATGCCGGATCTTTGCGGCGAGAAAATTATGTCCGGCGCGTAGGTCCAGCAGCCGACACCGATTGCCACATCGGGCTTGAAACCGTCCAGCGTCCATTGCTTCTGGAAGCTTGGCGCGTGGTGGCAGGGCATGACATCCACGCCGAGCTCCTTTAAGCCGCGGTACAAAAGATTTCCCTGGATTGATAGTCCGTCCGGTTCGACCGGATGGGCGTAGAGTACGGCGATTTTCATAAGTTACAATTAACAATTAACTATTGACAATTGACTTAACGTCAAAGCCAAAGGTCAATTGTCAGATGTCAAATGTTTGTTAAGTATTTGAAACGCCTCAGGATTAGTACAGAAGCCCGTGTCGATTCCATCCGGCGCGAAACCGTAGATATCGGTCATCAGGCGCAGCTTCTTTTTGAATTGAGCGGAACTTAATTTGGAGATCAGATCGGAATTTTTTTTAGCGGTCAATTTGTATTTGGAGATTTTTTTGTAATTGAAAAAAAGGACTTTCTCCGCTTTAATTTTGCCAGCGCACGCCAGTTTTTTCACCGTTCGGTGCACAGACTTGTGCCGCGGGTGGCCGTATTCGCCGTTCGCACCGTGGGTGAAGACAAGATCGAATCGTTTGGCACCGATTTTATGTCCGATCAACTTTTCAATCTGCGGCAGAGCTTGCCGTTCACTGATCCGGCCCTCGTCGTCCAGGTCGGTGATGATCGCGCGGGCGCCAAGCGCTTGACAGATCCGGCGAAACTTGGGCGCGCGATCAGTATCCGAGGCGCGGCAGAGCGAGAAAACGGTCCAGCGAAGCTCCGGATGGCTTAAAATAAATCCGCCCATCCAGATCGTTTCATCGTCCGGATGAGCGACGATCACCAGCGCCTTATCGCCCCTCTTGAACTGTGTTTTGATCATAAGCTATTTAATTATAACAGGAATAAAAAATATTTCAATGATTTTTTGCTTAATCTATGGTAAAATGTTAATCAAAGAAAATCTATGTTAGAACTAAGGATAAAAAAGCTGAAGGTGGCGATCGTCAACGATTATCAGGAGCTTTCGCGTCTGGCGGCGGCTGAAGCGGTGAAACAGCTGAAAAAAAACAAGGCGTCGGTATTCGGTTTGGCGACCGGCGCCACCGTGCTCGGCCTGTATCAGGAACTGGCCCGTCTAAACGCGAACCAGTCTATCAGTTTCAAAAAAGCGAAAACTTTCAATCTCGACGAACTGGTCGGGGTCAGCCAGGCCGACCGCGGCAGCTTATTCCACTACATGAGAAAAAACTTTTTTTCCAAAGTCGACCTGCCACATGACGGTATAAATTTTTTGCACGGCCTGGCCAAAGACTGGAAGAGGGAGTGCTTGAGCTATGAGCGGAAGATCAGGCAGGCGGGAGGGATAGATCTGCAGATCCTCGGCATCGGTCTTGACGGCCACATCGGCTTCGATGAGCCGGGGACCAGCTTCCGTTCGCGTACCGGTAAAATTAAGCTGAAGCTAATTACGCGCAGAGTCCAGGCGAAAAATTTTTCCTCGACCCGCGTGGTGCCAAAACACGGTCTGTCTATGGGCATTGCGACCATCATGAGAGCAAAAAAGATTGTTTTGCTGGCCTCGGGCAAAGAGAAGGCTGAGGTGGTCGCGCAGGCGCTGAGAGGAAAAATTACACCGAAGCTGCCGGCCTCGGTCTTGCAGCGGCACCCGGATTGCCTGGTGATTTTGGATAAGGCGGCGGCTTCAAGGCTCTAGAACTTTATGTCAATCGCCCACAATAGTTAAGGCGGTTTTTTGTTGCCAAAATAAGCTAAATCTGGTAAAATAGAATCAATTTTAAGACTATTTTTAACTGATCGGATATGGAACGTTACCCTGCGTATATTTACACCCCGAGCGGCAAGCTTGAGAAAAAAAATTCGTCAAGCGAGAAGAAGCCGACCCATAAAAAAAAGGTTGAGGAAGAAAGGGTAGATGAAGGCAGAAGGACGCTTTTGAAGGGCATCGGAGCGGTCGGAGTGATGGCTGCTTTTGGTATGGGATTAAAAATGGCGGGTGATGCCGAGGAGAAAAATCAGCCGGCATCGGTCCCGGAAGCACCTACCAAAGCAGTCATTCCTGAAGTCAGGCCTGAACAAGCTGCAGCTGCCGCTTGGCACGAGTCTGTCGCGATGCGCGAACCATTGCTGGAAGATGCGATCGCCTTCAGAGAGATTGTGAAATGGGATCATGGAAAAAAAGTTGATTTAAATGCGGACACGCCTAATCGAGTTGAAGCTAATTGGACAAAAAGGTATATGTATGATCCCAGATTGCGTGATAGCCTGATTTCAGGTTATAAAGAGATGGGCGCCTGGCTGCCCTACATAGAACAAATCTTTGAAGACGAGGGAGTGCCGAAGAAATATGCTTACCTGGCGATCGCAGAATCGCATTTTGACATCAGGAAACCGTCTCCGGCCGGGGCGGTCGGACATTTTCAATTTATGGAAAGGACTGCCCGGGGAAAAGTCGCGCGGCTGAAGATAGGCGGCGGTCTAGATGAACGAAAAGACCCGCTGAAAGCAGCTGAGGCCTGCGCCAGGGTTTTGATGCACGATTATAAATTAATCGGTGATTGGGACCTAACCATCTCCTGCTATAATGGCCATTTTGCCTGGGATTATATCGCATTAGCGAAAAAAAACGGCATCAAACCGACTTACCCCGGCTTTCTAGAATTTATCGAGCAGGACATAAACAAAACAATCGATAAATTGAATCACGGCCTGGAATATACGGCCAGAAAAAACGATAGTTTACGTCGGATCGCCATGAAGATGAATTATCAGGGGGTCAAAGTGACGGTTGACGAGATTGCCGAACACAACGGGTTGGCACACCACGCAATTATCAAAGAGGGGCAAAAGTTACGCATCCCGCTATCAGAAAGAGAAAAAGAATACCGATTTAATAAAAAAGTAAAAGGGTATATCGAAAATCTGAATTATCCGCCGAAGTTTAAAGCCATCTATCATCTGATTGAAACTGGTTTTGTAAAAGATAAAAAAAATGAAGTAAAATTCCGTCCATATCTAGTGAGACAGGAAAAAGAAGAAACGCGACCGAAGAAAAAGTGGTTGAAACGCATCTTTAAACCGAAGAAAACGCTTAGAACTGTCGCCCATGAAGTCGGACAGCCGGAAGAATTATTGGCATATTTGAATCAGGGTTTAGATAGAAAGGCCCCGATACCGGATGGGTATGTCATTAGAATAGCATCTGTTTAATATAATAATTTATCTATGACAAAAATAATTACCGACAAAGAAAAAATCAATGAGGTGCTGACGCGCGGGGTGGAAAATGTTTACCCGAACGTGGCTACGACGTTTAAATATCTTTCCTCGGGAAAACGCCTGAGGTTTTATTGCGGCTTCGATCCGACGGCGCCGAGCTTGCACATCGGGAATGCGATCCAGCTAAACAAACTAGCTCAACTTCAAGGGCTGGGCCATGAGATAATTTTTTTGGTCGGTGATTTCACCGGCATGATCGGTGACCCGACCGATAAAACCTCTACCCGCAAACGTTTGACTCGCGAAGAGGTGACTGCTAATGCTAAAAATTACCAGAAACAAGCCTCTGCATATCTTGAATTTGCTGGAGAAAACCCGGCTAAAGTCATGCATAATAGCAAGTGGCTCGACTCGATGACATTTAGGGATTTGGTTGAAGTAGCGTCGAATTTTACTGTTGGGCAGATGATGGTTCGCGATATGTTTCAGGAGCGGATCAAAGAAGAGAAACCGATCCATTTGCATGAATTTTTGTACCCGCTCGCACAAGCGATTGACAGCGATGAGATGGATGTTGATGGCGAAGTCGGGGGCAACGATCAGACTTTCAATATGCTTTGCGGCCGAGATCTTTTGAAAGCGACGAAAAAGAAGGACAAGATAGTGATTACTACTAAGTTATTGGCCGACGACACCGGCAAGAAGATGGGCAAAACCGAGGGCAACGTGGTTAATCTGGATGAGGAGCCGGAAAATATGTACGGCAAGGTGATGTCCTGGCCTGACGGGGTAATTATTACCGGCATGGAGCTATGCACCAAAATGCCGATAACAGAAGTTGAGGCGGCCAAGGCCGCACTCTCCGGCGGCACTAATCCGCGCGACTTAAAAATGAAATTAGCCTATGCAATCACGGAGTTGGCCTGGGGCGAAAAAAAAGCCAGTGCGGCCGAGGATTATTTCGTGCGGACGGTGCAGAAGAAAGAGGTGCCAAAAGAAGTTAAAAGTTTAAAGTTGGGCGTAAAAAAATTAAATATCGTTGAGTTGCTGGTTGAAACAGAGCTAGCCGCGAGCAAAGGCGAGGCTCGCAGGTTGATTGAACAGGGTGGAATCAAGATGGGCGGTGAAACGGTAAAAGACATAAAAAAAGAAGTTGATCTGTCCAAAGAAGTAATGTTACAACGCGGAAAGCTGAATTTTATCAAAGTAAGCAAATAGAATGGAATTTAAAGAAATTGAAAAAGGGGTGGTGAGCAATGCTTTGGATTACGGCAAAAAATATAATCTTGAGATTGACGAGGATTTTGCCTTGCTTAAATTATATGAAGAGGTGGGTGAATTCGCTCAGGCAGTATTGATTCACCGAAAAAAATGCCGTCCGGAAAAATTTGTGTCGACCGAAGCATCAAAAAGCGAATTGGCTAAAGAGTTGGCCGATGTGCTGGGAATGGTGATGGTCAATGCGCATCTGTTGGGAATTGACCTGGAAGAAGCCATTGATAAAAAATGGATCAATAAGAAAAAATGAATTCATTGGAAAAAATAAAGCAGCAGATCGTAGGTGCAATCAATCAGGCTCTTGGTAAAGATTTGGTCAAAGAGACTGATTTGGTTTTCCCTCCTGCGCCAAAGGCTTCGGAGGGCAAGTCTTCGCCTGAACTAGGTGATTTATCTTTGCCTTGCTTTGACTTGGCGAAAGAGTTAAAAAAATCTCCTATAGAAATTTCTTTAATGTTAGCTAAGCTATCGGAGCTTAGCTCCGATAGAATTGGAATTGAGTCAGTTAAGGCAGTCGGGCCGTATTTGAATTTTGTTTTGGATAAAAACGTTTTGACCGAAGAATTACTTAAAGATATCAAAAATGAAAAAGGAAAATTCGGGCAGAATCAATCGGGTAAAAAACAGAAAGTGATGATTGAGTACTCCAACGGTAACACGCATAAAGAATTGCACGTCGGTCATCTGCGCAACATCTGCTATGGCGATGCGGTCAGCCGGATTATAGCGGCCAACGGCTATGCGGCGATCCCAGTCTCATATATCAACGACTTCGGCATCCACGTGGCTAAGACTCTTTGGGCGCTTGAAAAATTTTATAAAGAAAAAACCACCTCGAAAAATAGAGGCGCGTTTTTGGGCGAAGTTTATGTGAAGGGCAGTCTGGAGTCGGAAAATGATGAAGCGGCCAAAAAAGAAATCAATCAGCTGATGGCGAAGATTGAGAGTCGAAAGGGGGCGGAATATGAACTATGGCAGACCACGCGCAAATGGAGCATTGAGCAATTTGCACAGATTTATAAGCAGCTTGGGATAAAATTCAGGGACACTTTTTATGAGAGCGAAGTGATTGATGCGGGGCGCAAGCTGGTTAGTCAGCTGTTGAAAACCGGTGTCCTTAAGGAAAGCCAGGGGGCGGTAATCGCCGATCTGGAAAAATCCGGTTTGGGCGTGTTGGTCTTTCTGCGGTCGGACGGCACCGCGCTTTATCCGGTGGCCGACCTGCCGCTCGCGGCGAAAAAATTCAAGAAATATAAACTGGACGAATCTATTTATGTGGTTGATATCAGACAAGGACAATATTTCAAACAGCTTTTTAAGGTGCTGGAATTGATGGGCTACAAGCAAAAAACGATCCATCTCGGATATGAGTTTTTGAAACTGCCTTCCGGGATGATGGCTTCGCGTACCGGCAAGGTCATAACATTCGAGACATTCTGGACAGAAGCATATAAAAGGGCGAGCGAGGAAACGAAAAAGCGGCATGATGATTGGTCAGATAAAAAAATTGAAGTAGTCGCCGAAAAAATCCTGGTCGGCGCGATGAAGTTCGAGATGGTCAAAGTCAGCCGGACGGCGGTGATTACTTTCGATATTGAAAAAGCTCTGCGTTTCGAGGGTTTTACGGCGGCGTATATCCAATATACTTTCGCAAGATCGCAGAGCATCTTGCGAAAGTCGGAAGTCGAAAGTCCTGCCTTGCCGGCAGGTAGGCGAGAGTTGAAAGTTCAAGTCAAAACTCAAAACCTAAAAGAAAAAAAGGAGCATGGATTAGTGATGAAGCTCGCTAAGTATCCTGAGGCCGTTAAATTAGCCGGAGAAAAGTATGAGCCGTCAGAGATTGCCAAATACCTGTTCGAGCTGGCGCAGGAATTCAACGATTATTATCATGAGGTGCCGGTGCTGAAAGCCGGGCCGGAGACGCGCGCGGCGCGGCTATTCCTGATCGGCGCGGTCAGCCAGGTTTTGTCCAATGGACTCGATCTGTTGGGGATCGAGACGATGGAAGAAATGTAATAAAATCATATGGGAATTGAACAAAGGGTCAGGCCTATATCGCTTTTGCTGGTAAAAAACCAAGAGAAGTATCTGGTTATCAGGGGACACGATAGTAAGAAGAGGGAGGATTTTTATCGGCCCATCGGCGGCGGGATCGAATTCGGCGAATCGAGCGATCAGGCATTGATAAGGGAGGTGAAGGAGGAGGTGGACGCTGAAATAAAAAATATCAGATTGCTCGGGGTATTTGAAAACATTTTTACTTATGAAGGCAGACCTGGCCATGAAATAGCGATGGTCTATTCGGCCGAATTTGTTGATGAAAAATTTTATACAACCGATAAGCTGAAGATGCTGGACAGCCCGAGAAACGAGTGGTGCTATTGGGTGGATAAGAAAGTTTTGCAAGAATCTAATTTTTATCCGGAGGGGATTAAACAGTATTTGACAGAAGCTTGAAAATTTTTTTAAAAGTGATATAAGTAATAAGATAGATTTTTTCGAACATAATAAGGAGGTGGGGGAAATGCGTGAAGTCAGGGGCTATGTCTGTATAGCCAGTGCGCCGTTGGGAGGAAACCGGCGGTTCGAACTTTTGTTCGGCAGGTATGCCGGTGCTGACGGGAAAAGTTACCAGTCATTGCTGACCAGCGATTTTTTGACATTCCGTTCGCGCCGCGAAGCCGAAAAAGCCTCCAGGGAAATCATTCTATTGGAAAGGGAATTCAATCAGGCGCAAATCGCCTACCTGAATATGAAGATTGCCGATAAGGAAGGGGAGGCGGAAAAATACTTCAGGAAAAACAAAAGCTTGATCGTGGTAGTTGCTCTGGATCTGGGCTTCAAGTTTTATGGAGAAAACATCGGCGGTAACCTGATGTCTACTTTTTCCGGGGCTTATGATCTTTTTTTGAACGGTTTTAAACCGTTCGGTTCTTATGAACGAGCCCTCGACGTAGCCAGAGACGCACATCGCCAATCGGAATGTCCGGCAAATATAGCCAGCTTCAAATTAAGAAGGGTGTAATCTGCCCTTCTTTTCATTTATTTCGAATTGGACTAAAATTATTTATTTGCTATAATATAAACAGTCCGAGAGACAACTCCGGGCCTCCGCCTCTTCGGCGGATCCGCGGAAGAGGCGGAATTTTATTTAATAAGTAAAAATGTATATATATGATCAAAGTTGATCAAGAGACTTGTATTGGTTGCGGGACTTGCGTAGCGCTTTGTCCGAATACATTCAAACTGAACGACCAGGGAAAGTCCGAAGTCATCAACCAGGATGATGTGGCTTGCGCCAAGAATGCCGCCGCCAGCTGCCCGACTCAATCTATCTCGGTCGAATAATTTCACCGACATAAAAAAACAATCACGAATTTACCGGGGTTGTTTTTTTGCTGGAAAAAATGTAATCTGTGGTTACGAATATGAATCTCGAACAGGTAAAAAAATTAAATATTCCACAAAAGCCCGGCTGTTACCAATATTTTAATCGGACGGGCAAGATCATTTATATTGGCAAAGCGGCGAATCTGAAATCACGAGTGCTTTCCTATTGGCAGAAAAGCGCAGAGCATACGCCAGCCAAGTGGGCGATGCTGAAGCGGATTGCGCAAATCAAGTGGATTGAGACCGATAGTGAGATAGAAGCCCTGCTCCTGGAGTCTAATCTGGTGAAAAAACACCAGCCGGAATTTAATGTCATGTTGCGAGACGACAAGCGCTTCTGTTATATCAAGGTTGCGCTGGAGGACGAGATTCCGGGCATCTTTATCACCAGAAAACTCGATCGAGCCGGTCGGTATTTCGGGCCGTTCGTTTCCGCGATCGCGGTGCGTGAGACGGTCAAGGCGATCAGGAAGATCTGGCCATACTGCACTGAAGCGAAGATTAAAAATAAACCCTGCTTTTACGCGCAAATCGGACGCTGTCTCGGGGTTTGCGGCGGCCGGATAAGTAAACAGGAATATATGAAGAAAGTAATCAGGCCGATTATTCTATTTTTAGAAGGAAAGAAACAATTAATAATTAACAATTACGAATTACGAATTAAAAAATTGGAAAAAGAGATAAAGAAAGAAAAAGACCCAGACAAGATTGAAGAGCTTGCGCAAGAATTTGGAAGGTTAAAATTCCAGCTTGGGAATATGAAAAATGTTTTGGCGCATGCGAATATTTTGGGACTGATCGATAAATATGCGACCGACGTGGTGGAGCTTGCTAAACTTCTCGGGCTGCCGCGCGTACCGCAGCGGACTGAAGGCTATGATATCTCCAATATCTTCGGCAAAGAAGCGGTCGGTTCAATGGTAGTCTTTACTGACGGCGAACCGGACAAAAATGAATACAGAAAGTTTAAGATCCGCATAGGGCAGGGAATGGCGAATGACGTGGGGATGCTGAAAGAGGTTTTAGAAAGAAGATTAAGGCATTCTGTCATTCTGAGGCCGCAGGCCGAAGAATCTCGGTCAAGCGATAGAAACGAGATCCTTCGCTCCGCTCAGGATGACAAGAGAGGGTGGCCATTGCCGGATCTGATCATCATTGACGGCGGCAAGGGGCAGGTCAATATTGCGGCTGCGGTTTTGAAGAAAACTAAATTGGATATACCGATCATAGGTATATCCAAAGGAAATGGACTGCGCTCGGCCATGGCGCCGGACAAATTGTTTTTCCCCGGAGAAAAGAAACCGCTCCAGTTGCCGCTGGCCTCGCCGGCGATGCATATTATCAAGCGTGTGCGCGATGAGGCGCACCGCTTCGCTATCGGCTATCACCGGAAATTGAGAAGTAAAAAATTTATTTAACCGACTGACTCAAGAAAATCAGTCTTGATGGAACGCGGCGTAATGCCGTATTTTTTGTTGTAGGCTTCCTGGATTTTTCGACGGCGCTTGGTTTCACTGATGGCGTATCGCATCGCCGGAGTCAGTTTATCGCCGTACATGATTACGCGGCCTTCCTGATGGCGTGCGGCACGACCCATTGTTTGGATGAGAGCTGTTTCATTGCGCAGAAAGCCGGACATATCAGCGTCCAGGATCGCGACCAGTGAAACTTCGGGCAGATCCAGTCCTTCGCGCAGAAGATTGATGCCGACCAGCACATCGTATTTGCCTTTTCTCAGGTCATGCAGAATATCAATCCGTTCAAGCGTATCTATTTCGCTGTGAAGGTAGTTAACCTTAATTTTTTTTTCCTTAAGGTATTCAGAAAGCTCCTCAGCCATCCGTTTAGTGAGTGTGGTGACCAGCACCCGTTGTTTTTTAGCTACGGTTTTCTGGATTTCTTCAATCAGGTCATAAACCTGGTTTTTACTCGGTCGCACCTCCACTTCCGGGTCAAGAAGCCCTGTCGGACGGACGATCTGCTCCACCACCTGTGCCGAATTCCTGATTTCAAATTCCTGGGGCGTGGCGCTGACGAAAATCACCTGGTTGATCTTCTGGTAGAACTCTTCGAAATTGAGCGGACGGTTGTCGATAGCGGAGGGCAGACGGAAGCCGTAATTTACTAACGTCTCTTTGCGTGAGCGGTCGCCGGCGTGCATGCCGCGGATTTGCGGCAGGCTGACGTGCGACTCGTCCACGAACAGCAAAAAATCTTTCGGATAAAAATCTATCAGAGTGGAGGGCGGCTCACCTTCAGATCGTCCAGTCAGATGGCGCGAATAGTTTTCAATGCCATTACAATAGCCGACCTGTTCCATCATTTCCAAATCATAATTGACGCGCTGCTCTAAGCGTTGTGCCTCAACCAATTTTTTTTCTTTTCTCAAAACTTTCAACCGCGCCGCCAGTTCTTCACGAATGGTGTTGAGTGCGATTCTCACCCGTTCCTCCGGCGTCATAAAATGTTTGGCCGGCAGAATAGTAATTTCAAAGAGTTCGCTGCCAGCGTCGGCATAATCTCCAGCCCAAGCCAAAGTCTTGCCTGGTTCTACGGTATAGATGATGATTTTTTCAATCAGATCACCATTCAGTTCAAAGCGCACTACCGCCTCGCCGGTCGCCAGATGCACGTCGACCCTTTCGCCCTTGACGCGGAATTGTCCGCGCAGGAATTCTAAATCGTTGCGCTCGTATTGGATCTTGATCAGTCGGCGCAACAGTTCGTTGCGTTTGATTTTTTCGCCCTTGGTAAAACGTTGGCTCAAACTTTCATAATCTTCGCGTTCCCCCAGGCCGTAAATACAGGAGACGGAGGCGACGATAATTACGTCGCGGCGGTTTAGGAGTGATTGAGTCGAGGCGTGGCGCAGGCGGTCGATTTCTTCATTGATGGTTGATTCTTTTTCAATGTAGGTGTCGGTGTGCGGGATGTAGGCCTCCGGCTGGTAATAGTCATAATAAGAAACGAAATAATGGATCGCATTACTGGGAAAGAATTTTTTGAATTCGCCATAAAGCTGTGCGGCCAGCGTCTTGTTGTGGGAGATGACCAGGGTCGGTTTTTGCGCTGCCTCAATTACCTTGGCCATAGTCAAAGTCTTGCCGCTGCCGGTTACACCCAAGAGCGTCTGCTCGCGGTACTTTTTATTCAAACCCTCAATCAGCTTGGCAATCGCCGATGGCTGGTCACCAGCGGGCTGGAATTTGGATTTGAATATGAATTTAGAACTCATAAAAAATTTTAAGCGCGTTTATTATATCAGGCATGTTCAATCTTGGCAATTGCCATGACCGTAATGATGCTTTGACAAAAGAGCTGATTTTAGATAAGATTTTTTGAATATTTGAGCAGCTCTTTTCACAAAGGAAATAATTTTTAAGGTATAGCGAATCCAACATCAAATTGATTTAAAGGGGGGAGCGGATGCTTAACACTTGGTGTAATAGCAAGCCGGAGTCGCTTATGGAAATTGCGGAAGAAATGAGGGTGAGAAAAACCAGCGAGGTGTTCGTCCTATTTTCGCTTGGAAGCCAGTTCGATCACTTGATCAAACAGCGGCTGGAAAAGCTCGAGGTATTCTGTTTGGTGGCCGATCCGGCTTCGATTACAGCGGCGGACGTAGCCGAACTCAAACCCAAGGGCATCATCCTGTCCGGCGGGCCGACTTCGGTTTATGAAGAACCACCGCCATTCGACGGACGTATCTTTGATCTCGGTATCCCGGTACTCGGCATCTGTCTCGGATTTCAATTGTGGTCGAAGCACATCGGGGCGGAGGTGGTCCCGGCGCCAAAACGCGAATTCGGGGTTCACCAGTTTTATTATGGCCATTCTCCGTTCAGGAGGTTGATTAACCGCTGGTTCAACCGTGATGAAGCGTTTCTCTTCGCGTCATGCCCGAATGGTATGGATGTATTGCAGAGCCATGGCGACAAAGTGACAACCTGTAAAGGGATGGAAATTATCGGTCGGACCGACAACGCGCCGGTAGCCGCTGCTCGCTTCGGCCATCTTTGGGGAGTACAATTTCACCCGGAGGTGACTGAAACGAAGTACGGTGAGAAGATACTTGAGAACTTTTGTTTCAAAATCTGTAAAGCTCATGATCGCTTTCCGGCGGAGCAAGTGGCGGGCAAAAAGATTGCTGAGTTGAAAAAGAAGATCGGCGAAGACAAGGTGCTGCTTGCGCTTTCCGGCGGCTCTGATTCTTCCACCCTAGGTTATTTGTTGAAAGAAGCGGTGGATGGCAAGCCTGGACGGATTCATGCCGTTTATATCAAAGGTATTGATCGGCCTGATGACGAGGCTTTCGTCCGGAAATATTTCGGCAATGAGCCCTGGCTGACGCTTGAAGTGATCGACGCCACGGCAGACTTCCTGGAGGCGCTCAAGGGCAAGATTACAATGAAGGAAAAGCGCGTGGCGATGAGGGGCGTGTATAAACGGATTCTGGAAGAGGCCGCCGCGAAATTCGGCGCAAAGTTTATCGCCCAGGGAACGCTTTATACCGATATCTCGGAGTCGGGGGGCGGTTATGTCTCGGGCGCCAAGAAGGCCCGCATCAAACTGCACCATAATACGAATCTGGGGTTCAGTTTGGCAGAGCTTACGCCCCTTGACGACTGCGTCAAGGATAATGGCCGCAACATCGGCCGAAGCATCGGCGTGCCGGAAGAACTTCTGACGCGGCACCCGTTTCCCGGTCCGGGCCTGGTGGTGCGGATTGAGGGCGAGATAACGGCCGAAAAACTGGCGATTGCCAGACAGGCAGACGGCATCTATATCGAGGAATTGCGGCGTTGGAACCTTTACGATTCCGTTTGGCAGGCCGGAGCGGTCGTCACCCAATCAATTACTACCTGCACCAAGGGTGATGGTGACGCAAGCGGTCTGGTGCTGGCGCTCTGGGCGGTCTGGAGCGTCAACGGCTTTACTGCCAGATCTGCTGATTTGCCGACTGATTTTCAGAAACAGGTGTCGCGCCGATTAACTAACGAAATCCGCGAGGTGGGTTCGGTAGTTTATCGGATTTCCGACAAACCGCCCGCCACGATCGAGTGGGGCTAAAAAATGGGCGAAAGAGAGGTGTCTATGGCAGACAAGTCCGGCGCTGAGAGCGCTTTACCTCAGGTTGGAGATAAAAAAGTTTTTAAACTCACTCCGCTGTCCTTAAGAACGCGCGCAAAAAATGAAATCACCTGCACCTATGGACTCCAGGAAAAAAAACGCAGGTGCGTAAGGTGCGGTTACGATGGGACGGGATGGTGGACCGGGGAATGTTCAATCACGGATGACATGAACTATCCCTGGCGTAGCCATATTGCTATTTGTCCTTTGTGTGGTCTATGTCATGAGAAAATCGCATAATTGATATCCATCAACCCGACAGTGTCAAAGCTGTCGGGTTTTTTTGACAATCAGCTTAGATTAGGGTAGAATAATGATTGATTAGCGATTATTTAATATCGTTTTTTTATTTTATGTCAGCGAAATTGCAGGAAGAACCAAAAACGAAAAATCCGATCGTTTCTTTAGAGGAAGAGGTCCTCGTGTTTTGGGATAGGGCTAAAATTTTTGAACAGTCGGTCGAGCGGGAAGCGCCGCAGGGCGACTATATTTTTTATGACGGTCCGCCCTTCGCCACCGGTCTGCCGCATTATGGCCATATCGTCGGGAGCATCATGAAGGATGTGGTGCCGCGCTTCTGGACGATGCGAGGTTTCAGGGTGGAGCGGAAGTGGGGCTGGGACTGCCACGGCCTGCCGATCGAGAATATCGCCGAAAAGGAACTAGGCTTCAAGCGGAAGAAAGACATCATCGAGTATGGCGTCGATAAGTTCAATGAGTTTTGCCGCTCCAAAGTTTTATCGTACGTGGAGGAATGGAAAGTCATCATCCGGCGCCTGGGTCGCTGGGCGGACATGGAAAAAGATTATAAAACCATGGACCTCTCTTTTATGGAATCGGTCTGGTGGGTCTTTAAACAGCTATGGGATAAGGGTTTGATCTACGAAAGTTATCGCTCGATCCACATCTGTCCGCGTTGCGAGACTACCTTATCGCAGCAGGAGGTGACGGAAGGTTATAAGGACGGCATCAAGGATTTGTCGGCGACGGTCAAGTTTGAACTGGTTGATGAACTAACCTCACCCCAACCCTCTCCTGATAAAGGAGAGGGAGTAAAGACATTTATTTTGGCTTGGACGACTACACCATGGACCTTGATCGGTAATACGGCGCTGGCGGTGGGAGAAAAGATTGACTATGTTGAACTGCAGGTTGAAAAAGAGAGTATAAAAGAAAAATACATATTTGCACGAGAAAGATTAGAATACATAACAGAAGGATTAGGTAACAAAATTAATGAGGATTTATTAAGAGAATTAGCGCAGGGCAACGAATTAACTTCTGCTGACGGAATAATTTATAAATTTCGTGGAATGTGGAAGGGCGGTAATTTAGTCGGTAAAAAATATAAACCTCTTTTTGATTATTATTCTAAGGATGAAAATTTAAAAAATAAGGAAAACGGCTGGAAAATATATGCCGGTGGTTTTGTCTCAACCGAAGACGGTACCGGTATCGTGCATATTGCGCCGGCCTTCGGTGAGGACGACTTGAATCTGGGGAAAGAAAATAATCTGCCCTTCGTCCAGCATCTCGGGATGGATGGCGTCATCCATGATGAAGTTGCTGATTTCAAGGGCCTCCATGTCAAACCAATCGAGGATGTGCAGGCGACTGATAAGAAAATTGTAGAATATCTCAAAGAAAATAATAAATTATTTAGCGCCGAACAATATGAACACAACTATCCGCATTGCTGGCGCTGTGAAACGCCGTTACTCAATTATGTGACCACCTCCTGGTTCGTGAATGTGCTGAAGATAAAAGATCGGGCGCTGGAACTGGCCAAGGAGATCAACTGGTCTCCGGCACATGTCAAAGAAGGCCGCTGGGGCAAGTGGCTTGAAGGCGCGCGCGACTGGTCAATCAGCCGTCAGCGCTTTTGGGCGAGCGTGATGCCGATGTGGAAGTGCGAACAGTGCGGCGAATTGAAGGTATTCGGTTCGGTAAAAGAACTGGAAGAAGCCAGTGGCAAAACAATAACTGATTTGCATAAACACATTGTCGATGAAATAACTTTTCCATGTGAAAAATGTGGTCCTTCGGCAAGCTCAGGACAAGCGGGGGTGATGAAGCGCGTGTCAGATGTTTTAGACACTTGGTTTGACTCCGGCTCGATGCCGTATGCCCAGATGCACTATCCGTTCGAGAACAAGGAAAAATTCGAGGCAAATTTTCCGGCCAAGTTCATCGCCGAGGGTTCGGATCAGACCCGCGCCTGGTTCTATTATCTGCATGTGCTGGCCACTGCGACCCGGGACAAACCGGCCTTCAAGAACGTGATTGTCAACGGCATCGTCTTGGCCGAGGATGGCAAAAAGATGGCTAAGCGCTTGCACAACTATACCGATCCGGCAGTCAATCTGGAGAAATATGGCGCCGACGCGATGCGCTATTATCTTTTGTCTTCTTCGGTCATGATGATCGAGGATCTGAATTTTTCCGACCAGGGCGTAGTTGAGGCATTACGAAAAAATCTGATGGTGCTTTGGAATGTTTATAAGTTTTATGAGATGTATGCGGGCACCTCACCCCAACCCTCTCCTTATAAAGGAGAGGGAGAAGCTGCCAATGTTCTTGACCGATGGATTATTGCCAGACTGAATCAGTTGGTTGCCGAGGTTACGGCGCAGATGGAAGGTTATGACCTGCCGCGCTCGGTGCGGCCGATCAGCGATTTTATCAATGACTTATCGACCTGGTATATTCGCCGGTCCCGCGATCGATTCAAATCTGAGAATGAACAGGACAAGCAGGCGGCGCTGGCAACCACGCAATACGTTTTGATAGAATTATCTAAAGTGATGGCTCCGTTCATGCCTTTTATAGCCGAACAGATTTGGCAAAAAGTTTCCGGTAATAATTTTCAGGATGATAATAAATCGGTGCATTTGGAAGCGTGGTCTGAGTCAGTGATCAGTGATAAACAATCAACAAACAACATAACACTAATCAGACAAATGGAAGAAGTCAGAAAAATCGTTGAGGCAGGCTTGGCGGCACGCGATATTGCAGGAATGAAGATCCGCCAAGCGCTCAGCAAGTTAAAAGTTAAAAGTGCAAAGTTAAAAGTTGGGGAAGAATTTATTGAGCTGATAAAAGATGAATTAAATATAAGGGTTGTTGAATTTATTGAAGCTAAGGAAGAATTAACGGTTGAATTAGATACCGAGCTGACTGAAGAACTGAAAATGGATGGGGTGCGGCGGGAATTGGTGCGTTCGATCAACAATCTGCGCAAGAACTTGGGGCTCTCCATCGCCGATCGGGTCGCGATAAGCTGGAGTATCGACGAAGCTGAATTCACCGCACCGCTGGCAAAACAGGTGTTCGAAAAATTCGGCGAGGAAATAAAGAAAGATACGCTGGCAGATTCCCTCGAGAACGGACGCGGCCAGGGGGTGCTCGAGTCAAAAGAAGTGAAGGTCAACGGCGAAACAGTCTGGCTCGGGTTAAAGAAGATATGAATCAAACAGACTCGAATAAAAAGTTAGTATTGCCCGGCTGGATGAGCTGCGTGAATAATTATCAGCTGGGCGATGGCCTTGAAATCTGGCAGGAGCTGGTCGACCCCGGGGCGTTTACCGAAGTCGAATATCTGATCGGCCATAGCCTGGGCGCGAATTTCGCGCTTTTAAATTGGCCGACAAACAAGAACGCCAAACTGATCCTGGTCAGTCCGATACTTTTCAACGCGCCCCTGTTTGATTGGTTTTTCCGCTGGCTGCGTTATGTTTTTAATGAAGGGCTGATCATCTCTCCTAAAGATATAAAATCAAACAGATTTTTTTTCGGCCTGAAAAAGGGCTACAAGTTATTAAAACCTGATTATAAAAAAATTATCCGCGAGATACCGAAAGAAAACCTGATCATGATCAGGGGTAAAGAAGATAAATATTTTTGCGACCAAAAGGTGGCCGAATTTGTCCGCGGTGAAAACATCAGATTGATTGAGCTTCCAGGCTTAGGGCATAATTGGAATGACGAATTTAAAAAAACGGTAGAAGACATACTATCCGAATGGCAACAGCATTAGTCTTATTATCCGGCGGTCTCGATTCCATGCTTGCGGCCCGGATATTATTGGAGCAAGGCGTGGAGGTGACCGGGCTGACTTTCATCAGTAATTTTTTCGGCGCGGCCAAAGGACTGGCCGCCGCCAAACAGCTGGGCGTACCTTTGATCGCATATAACATCGCGCCGAAACACCTGGAAATGGTGAAGCAGCCGAAATATGGTTACGGTAAGAATATGAATCCTTGCATCGATTGCCACGCGCTGATGCTCCGTGAAGCCAAGGAAATCATGGCAGGCAAGGAAATGGTGCTGGTCTATCCGGACGGCCGACTGAAAGCAGTCGCGCAAAATTATGATTTTGTCGCCACGGGCGAGGTGCTCGGGCAGCGGCCGATGTCGCAGAACAAAGACGCGCTCGGTGTGGTGGCTAAATATTCCGGCATCGGCGATAACCTGTTAAGACCCCTGTGCGCCAAATTATTGGCTGAAACTTTGCCGGAAAAATTCGGCAAGGTGGACCGGGATAAATTATTGGATATCAGCGGCCGTTCGCGTCAGCGGCAGGTTGAGCTGGCGGCTAAATTCGGCCTGAAAGATTATCCGAGCCCGGCTGGCGGCTGTTTGTTGACCGACCCGGGGTTCAGTAAAAAGTTAAAAGAACTTTTGGCATACTGGCCGCAGTGCCAGGGGGGCGACGTAGAGCTTATCAAGCACGGCAGGGTATTTTGGCTGACTTCGGAAGTAGGCGATGCGGCGGAAAAGGTGTTATTGGTCATAGGGCGTAATCAGGAAGATAATGGGGCCTTGCAAAAAATGGCAAAATCAGGTGATATTATAGTACAAATAGTTGAAGAAAACGGACCGACAGCTCTGATAAGAAGCAACAACAAAAACCTGGATGTCGGTGACCGGAAATTTGAACTGATTGTGCCCGAGATGCTTGATCACAATAGCTTGAAATTTGGCGAAGCTAAGACTAAAGATGAAATCATCGGTCTGTCCGCCAGGTTGATCGGTCATTATGCGGTCAAGGCTCGTGGGAAGCAGGTTGAAATCAAAGTAAAAACTATATAATAATGTAATGGTTGTTGCGGGAGGCTAAAGCCTGATCGCAACGACTAAAAAATTTATGACAACCACTCTCTGGATCGTGCTAGGTGTCGTGGCGGCACTCGTCGTCTACGTCATCGCCATGTACAATGGTCTGATCCGCCTGAAGAATCGCGTCAATGAAGCTTGGAGCGACATCGATGTGCAACTCAAACGCCGCTATGATCTGATTCCGAATCTGGTCGAGACGGTCAAAGGTTATGCCGCCCATGAACAGGCGACTTTTGAGAAGGTGATCGCGGCGCGCAACGTGGCGATGAGCGCGCAAGCCGGCGAGGCCAAGGCCAAGGCAGAAAATGCTTTGTCGGAAACCTTGAAATCGATCTTCGCTCTGGCCGAAGCTTATCCTGACCTGAAAGCGAACCAGAATTTTTTGGAATTGCAGCGCGAACTCTCTGACACCGAAAACAAGATACAGGCTTCACGCCGCTTCTATAACGGCAACGTCCGCGACTTCAATACCGCGATCGAGGTCTTCCCGACCAATCTGATCGCCAACATGCTCGGCTTCAAGGCCCGCGAGTTCTTTGCCGCCGATGAATCGGAGAAGGAACCGGTGAAAGTCAAATTTTAGCAGGTTAAAAGTAAAGATTAAAAAACTAAAAAATTTGTGGTTCATCTAACTTACAAATTAATTATTGTTGCGAAGCAACTCCAACACTTTTAACTTTTAACTTTAAACTTTTAACTTTTTCATGCCCACCCTCTACACTCAAGCTGATTCAAATAGGAGCAAGACCTGGTTTTTCATGGCCGGATTTTTCGTGTTCGTGATCCTGATCGGCTATGTATTCAGCTACGCGCTGAATGATCAGGGCATCTTGTTTTTTGCGGTCGGCTTCAGCATCATTTCCAGTTTCGTCAGCTACTGGTGGTCGGACAAGATCGTGCTCGCGATGAGCGGCGCCAAAGAACTGACGCATGACACGAATAAAGAGATCTATCATCTGGTGGAAAATCTTTGCATCACCGCCGGCTTGCCGACGCCGAAGATATATATCATAGAAGACACCGCGCCGAACGCTTTTGCTACCGGCCGCGACCCGCAGCACGCGGTGATTGCGTTGACTACCGGTATCATCCAGAAGCTGGAAAAAGCCGAACTCGAGGGGGTAATCGCGCACGAGCTTTCGCATATCGGCAACCGTGATATGCTCCTAGCCACCCTGGTCACGGTGATGGTCGGTATCATCGTGCTCTTGGCCGACTGGTTCCGGCGCTGGACTTTTTTCGGCAGACGAGGCCGGAGTCGCGAAGGAGGCGGCCAGCTGGCAGCTATCATGTTGATAGCGGCGATCATTCTGTCGATCTTGGCACCTTTATTCGCGCAGCTGATGCACCTGGCAATTTCACGCAAGCGTGAGTTTCTGGCCGACGCCTCGGGCGCGCTTTTGACTCGTTATCCCGAAGGCTTGGCGCGCGCCTTGGAAAAAATTTCGGCTGACCAGGAGCCGTTGGAGGTTGCGAACCGCGCGACCGCGCATTTATACATCACCTCGCCTTTTAAGGAAGAAGAAGGTAAAAAAATCGGTCTCTGGACAAGAATGTTTTTAACCCATCCACCCGTTGAAGACAGAGTAAAGGCGTTGCGAGGATTGAGTATGTAAAAGGTTAGATGAAGAAGCTTTTCAATTGTCATTCCCGCGCAGGCGGGAATCTTGTGTCAATTGATTAATATAAGATTCCCGCCTGCGCGGGAATGACAAGAATGAGTATTAATGATTATTATTTAGTCTAACCATATGGATTTAAAGATGGATTTCAAGGACGGTAATAATCAAGGGGAAAAACAAGCGGATAAAAGCGTGGAAAAAAAAGATCATCTGGCCGCGACCGCGATGATCGTGATGCTGGCGGTCATAATCGCGTACGCGGGGTATGAATATTTTTGGCGTAGCCTGAAGATGAGCGAACTGGTAAACCAAGAAACGGAAAACGTTGCCACCACCACTTTACCGAAACAAGAAGTCGGCGGGGAGAAGATCGCGGCCGAACCAGTAGCACCTGCCGCCGAGGCGGCGGAACCGAAGCCGGCCGCGCCGGTCGAGCTGATAGCGGCCGGAAATTCCGCGCCGGCAGTTTTGAAAATAACCGATCAGGGAAAGACGTATACCATCGGCCTGGTAATCGACAGTGATTGCCAATCGCCCGCGACCGGCGATTCGGTGGATACGGCGCGGAAGACCGCGAAACTGACCGGCCTGACCGTAAACGGCAATTTAACACCGATAAAATTCGATCAGAAGCTCGTCTGCACCTATCCAGCCGGAGTCAAAGAAGCTTATGTGCCTGATCCGCGGTTAGCCGTAACGAGCGTAGACCAGGCAGGCAAGAAAGTATTTTTCTCAGTCTCCACCTCGGAGAATCAAGGCAGCGGGCGGGAAACGGTCTGGAGAAATAATTTCTTTTTTGATTTAACTACCGGAACAATCAAATAATAATATGACCACAGAACAAATATATAAATTAGCTGTTGAGCTCGGCATCAAGTCTGATTTAAGGGGGGTGGAGAAAGTGAAAAAGTATTTAGAACGTACCAAAAAAAGATACGAATCACTTTCCAAAGAACAAAAAGAAGAGTTTGATGCGGAAAAATTGACCAATCCATACAGCGACACCAGGTTGTTGGTGGATGGCGGTAAAAAGAAACAGATAAAGAAAATTCTAGCCGGAATCGACGCCGAGGGCCCGGAATTGCTGCTCGCGGACAAATTGGGCGATATTGATCTGGTGGTCACCCATCATCCCGAGGGCAGAGCTTACGCCGACATCCACAGCGTGATGGATCTGCAAGCCCAGGTCCTGGCCGACTATGGCGTACCGATCAACGTCGCCGAATCTTTGATCCGCCCGCGGATTTCCGAAGTCAGCCGCGGTGTAGCGCCGATTAATCATGACCGCGCGGTGGATATGGCGCGCATATTGAAACTCGATTACATCTGCACTCACACCATCGCCGACAATCTCGGTGCGAATTTCTTGGTGAAGCTGTTTAAGAAAACCAAGCTGGAAACGGTGGACGAAATTTTGAAATTATTGAAAAGCATTCCGGAATACAAACAGGCCATCCAGGTCGGAGCCGGCCCGCGGCTCTTCGCCGGCAGTCCGGAGAACAGCTGCGGCCGCATCGCCGTTACTGAATTTACCGGCGGTACCGAGGGGGCCAAAGAGATTTACGAAAAAATGTCGCAAGCCGGAATCGGCACCATCATCGGCATGCATATGAGCGAGGAGCATCGCAAAGAAGCGGAGAAGCACCACATCAACGCCGTCATCGCCGGCCACATGGCCTCTGATTCGCTCGGCATGAATCTGTTTTTGGACGAATTAGAAAAACGCGGCGTAAAAATCCAGACTTGCTCCGGCCTCATCCGGGTGAAGCGGATTAAAAAGTAATATTATATTTAATATTTGCATCAAGGCGGAGTAATCCGCCTTTTTGTATAATATGATATAATGTAGATATAATAATTATTAATTTTTAATGTTCAATTTTCAAACAATTTTCAATTCTTAAATTACCAATTGAAAATTTATTCATTAATAATTGTTTGAAAATTAGTAAATTATAAATTGAAAATTTTTCTTGAATGATTTCATTTTTACGGGGAAAATTGATCAATAAAGGCAAGAATTATATTATTCTGGAAGTCGGCGATCTTGGCTACCAGGTTTTTGTCAGCCCGGTGATGTATGCCGAACTGACCATCGGCGACCGATTGGAAATCTATACCCATCATCATGTGCGCGAGGACGCGGACACGCTTTACGGTTTCAAGAATCTGGAAGAGTTGGAGATGTTTGAGTTGCTTCTGTCGATCAGCGGCGTCGGTCCGAAATCGGCCCTGGGTGTCTTGTCTATCGCCAAAGTGGAAGATATAAAAAGTTCGATCGCGCGCGGCGACGCGACCATGCTGACTAAAGTTTCCGGCATCGGCCGGAAGACCGCCGAGCGGATCGTGCTGGATCTGCGTGATAAGATTGTCGGGCTCGATTCTTCATCTTATGGCAATCTGGCGGGTGGCGATTCAAGCACCAATAGCGACGAGATCGATGCGCTTATCAGTCTCGGCTATCCGGTCCAACAAGCACGCGAGGCACTGCGGCAGGTTGATCCGAAAATCACCAAGCCGGGCGAACGTATCAGGGGGGCGTTAAAAATATTAAGCCGGTAGTTTTCATGGACAAACTAATGAATAAACAAATTAATAATGGGGCGGCTGAAAAAAAGCGCAAAGCGGAATTGAGCCGGACGCGCGAAGAGGTGAGCAGCAAAAAAAGGGAAAAACTGGCTGAGGTGAAATCATCAGTGCTGGAATTGTTTGGCAACGAAAAAATACCCAAAGAATTATTGCTTGAGACGATTGAACTCCGCAAGGCGATCAGAAGTAAGGTCGAGGAACTGGAATATCTGGATGATATCAATGATTTTGAAGATGAAATAAATCTGTTAGCGTTGAAAATTGTACGGTACAAGGAGCTCGCTGTTAAGGGATTTGATCCGGAAGAGATCGTTGAAATGAAAAAAAATGAACGCGGCGAAATCGGTTTTTTGTTTAAAGACGGCCATCACGAGATACTTAATAGCCAAGAAGCTGTTTTAGCGGTTGAATTGATCAATTATTTTGAATCATATCGCATGGCGGAGAACGGCGGCCGTTTCAGGAAGAATGTCGTCGACACGACCGAAACAATCGTAGAAGACAATAAAGCGCGCAAGCAAAATTTTTATTCTGCAGGGGAAAAGCAGGAAGCTTTGGCTGATCGTTTGGCGGAAAAATATGAAAAAGCCGGTTTTAGCCGACCGGAAATCAAAGAATTGATCGGCTTCTGTGATTTGAAAAAATTAGATGAGCTTGATATCCATGAAATCGGCGTTCTGGCCAAAGTAGGCCAGGTCTTCAGGCGTTTCATGGGGGGCGACAAGAGCAAATATGTTGCATTGTCAGCAGCACTGCTAGTACCCGCGTTTTTGGAAGGTTATGCGCCCGGCGTGCTGGCTGATTCGTTTAAAAGCGGCCTCAGCAAGATCGATCTGACCCAGGTCGGCCTGTATGCCGCATTGAGCGCCGCTTCCGCCGGCAGCTCTATAGCGATTGAGAGGCTATTCAAGGATTTTCTGGTTGAAAATTATTCCAAAGATACGGGTGTAAGCCAGGAGGTCAGCAAGAATTTAGCTGAATTTCCCGCTCATGAGATCCAGCAGTTCGGTGCGGATGTCGTGCGCCGGAGGGTTGAACAGGCGAAAGGCAGCTATGAAAATGTTTATCGTCTGATCAGCTATGATATCATGCCGGCCGTGGTTACGATCGCAACCAGCGTTGCGGTACTTGCTGATAAGAGCAAGGCTTTGGCTGTCGGCACCGCCGCCGGGGCGGGGTTGAGACTAGCGCTGGATATGTATGTAAATAAAAAAGGGAAATTTTGGGAAAAGAAAGGCGCGGCTCAGACGCAGGGCGAGGCGGCAATCAAGCGCCTGGCAGAACAATTGAACGCGCATATGGAAATTATCCTGGCCGGTGAGAAAGACCGTTTGGCCGAGAGATTGAAGCTGTATTCGGATAAGGAAAATTCGGCAAACGCTCAATTCGGTTTTTTGAAAAGAATCCAGCAAAATATCAACCAATTCAGCGGCGCCCTGAACACGGTCATTGCCGGCGCAGTTTCGGCAGTGGCAGGCGGCGGTGCTGACAAATTCGTCGCCGCGCTCATCTATTCGGGCAGGTTTAATGAAAGCATCTCACAGCTGTTATATGCAAAAAACGAACTGAACTCATCCCTGCGCGACATGGAGGAGATGGAACTGATGTTTAACGGTTATGCCGCGGAAGAAGAGGAAAGAGAGAAAACCAGGATCGGCGCCAGTGAAGTCAAGGGTAGCGATATTGAGTTTAAAGGCGTCGGCGTCGCGATGGGCAAGAAAGAAATTTTGAAAAATGTAAATTTGCGCATCCCAGCCGGTGCGATGGTTAACTTGTCCGGTGCTTCGGGAGCCGGCAAAAGCACCCTGATCAAATTGATGTCAGGCTATTATCAGCCAACTTCTGGCGAGATCAGTTATGGCGATCGCAAAATGGATGAGATAAAAAAGAGCGGCGAGGATTCGATCTATAATAAAGTCGCTTATTTATCTCAGTTTCCATATATTTTTGAAGGCAGTATCGATGATAATCTAACGTTCGGCACCAAGCATGAAGTGCCGCCGGGGGAAGTAAAAAAAATATTGGGCGAGGTCGGCTTGGACAAGCGATTCGGCAAATCGTCTGAAAAATTGACTGGCGGACGCGGAGACATGGGATCGACTTCCGGCGGTGAAACCTCAAGGATCGGTCTGGCCAGAACGATTTTGAAAATTCGCTATGGGGATTCGAAATTGGTCTTTTTGGATGAGCCGACGGCATCGGTCGATAATGAGACAAAAAAAGTCATTGCCGACTTGATCAACAAGGAAAAGCAATCCAGGCCTGACGTTACTTTCGTGGTCATCAGCCATGATCAGGAATTCATCCGGCAATTGGATTGTACTATGGAGCTGAATATGAAAGACGGAAAGCTTGAAAAATAATATAAACACATGCAAGAAAACCCATCTTTTGTAAAACCTGAATTACCTCATGACATAGAATATAAAGCTGAACAAGCCGACCAATCTGATGATCTGACAACAGCAAGTCGTTTGTTCGAAGAAGCAAAGAAAAGCTTCTTAGAAGCAGAGCCCCGAGAAAGAAATTTTGAAATCATCTTAAAAGAATCTGAGTCCGGCATAGAAATATTCTTAAAACACAAGGAGACTGGGGAAGAAATATATATAAATGAGTTCCTGCCACCAAAACATTCTTTTGTTAGAGACGAGAGGTTCAATTATAAGCCTTGGAATAAAAAAATTGGGGTTCCGGAAATGCAATTGCAATTTCAGGGCTCTCTCTTGGCTTTGTTTCACGAGCTTGGCCATTCCCATCAAGGGAAAGAACACGCCATGACGACTAGTGAATCGCTGAAAGCCTTGTTGTCTGCATTATCAAAATTTATTAAAAGTATTTCAATCAAAAAAGAGGTGCGGGGGGAAGGGGAAAATAAAAAAACAATTTATAATATGGCTTCTTCTTTGACGACCGACCAAATTCTCCCCGATTGGTACGTCGAAAAACTGACAAGACAAAAGGCTATTTCCGAGAGGGACGCATGGGCTTATGCTTTAAAGGCGGTACGAAAATTAAAAAAGAAAGGTATTGATATTTTAGCGGAATTTGAAAATGTCAACCAAATTAAAAGCTATATAGCATTCTGTTTATGTACCAAGGACATTGATTATGCCTTAAAAAAATTAGGGCGGGGAAATATTACGAAGGAAGAAATTGAAAGTTTGACAAAGCAACCTATCTTTAATAAGCATAGATGATTCTTTAACTGGGTTTAAAAAATAATTTCACTTCAATTATAAAAAACCAGGCAAATAAGGCCGATTATAATGATGTTCCCAGAAAAATCGTTACTAGTAATCTAAATTTTTCAAACGATAATTAACTAATAATCCTTCATATGAAATTGATAAACATCGAAAACAAGGAACAGCTCGACGGTTTTGTGGGCAAGCAGAAGCACAGCCAATTCCTGCAATCCTGGGAATGGGGCGAATTCCAGAAAAAAGTTTCCGGCCTGGTCTGGCGCATCGGCGTGGAAGATGATAAGGGGGAGATCATGGTGACCGCCAAGATCATCAAGAAAAGTTTGCCGATGGGCAAGAGCTATTTTTATTGCGGTCGCGGTCCGGAGTTTAAGGCGGGTAACTGGGATAATGAGGCGGGAAAGATGATTTTTGACGAGATCAAGCGCGTAGCCGCCGAGGAGGAGGCGATGTTTCTGCGCTTCGACCCCACTTTTTCCATCACCGACCTGGACTTCGCGACAGTGAAGACGCTCGATGTCCAGCCGAGCAAGACCTTGGTACTTGATCTGGACAAAGGCGAGGAAGACCTCTTGAAAGAAATGCATCAGAAGACCAGATATAATATCAAGCTGGCGGAAAAGAAGGGCGTCAAAATCATCGAGGCTACCATCGGCCGCTTCGATGAGTTTTGGAATCTGATGGCCGAAACAGGCGATCGCGATGAATTTTCCACCCACGGCCGCAGTTATTATGAAACAATGCTGACACTGCCGAATGATTTTTTAAAATTATTTTTTGCCGAATATAAAGGTAAACCACTTGTCGGCAATATCGTAGTTTTTTTCGGCGATACTGTCAGTTACATCCATGGCGGTTCCGCGAACGTTGACCGCGAGCTGATGGCACCGCACCTGCTGCAGTGGCACACCATCAAACTGGCCAAAGAGCTCGGGTTCCGTTATTATGACATGTGCGGCATCAGCGAGGAACGCTGGCCGGGCGTCACCCGCTTCAAGCAGGGTTTCGGCGGGCGCGAGATGAACTATCCCGGAACTTTTGATGCGGTCTATGACGAAGGCTGGTACAGTATTTATAAGATGGTCAGGCAGGTGCGCAGAAGTTTCTGAAGAAACTTCTGAATGTAAAAATTAAAAATCAAAATGAAAAATGACAAGGCAAATTTAAAAATTAACTACTGGCTTGATGTCGAAGATTGTTATTAAAAACATTACAAAGAAATTTAGCTCCGTGGAGTTGAAAGATTTTTTTGATAAAACTCTTCCAGGAAAGAGCAATAAGCAGTGTGAAAAAATAATCAAAAATAGCTCTATAATTATAGGCGCTTTTAAAGAAAGGGAATTAATTGGAATTGGTCGTGCCCTTGATGACGGTGTTTATGGTTTTATTACAGATTTAATAGTTAAAGAGCAATTTCGCGGCAAGGGCGTTGGAACAAACCTCGCAAAAAATTTAGTTGATAAACTTTTCAGAAAAAATATTAAAATTATCCATTGCCCGACCTCAAAAAAACTGCTTAGTTTTTACAAAAGAGTCGCATCGTTTAATTTCGATAAAGATGACATAACAATATATTTTAATAATTTTACATTTTGAATTGTCATTTTGATTTTTGCATTTTACATTTTGATTTATTGGTTGTTCCATGGACAAAATACTTCATATATTAAAACATTTCATACCAACTAAATTATTCAACCGTCTAGCGCCGGCTTATCATTTTTTATTCGCGTTTCTGGCCTCGGTGATCTACCGCGGCCCCAGCGAGAAGATGATCGTCATCGGCGTGACCGGCACCACCGGTAAGACCACCAGCACCTATCTGATTGCCAAGATGTTATCCGGCTGCGGTTATAAAGTCGGCTACACCTCGACCGCGATGTTTTCGGATGGCGTCAATGAATGGCTGAATGATAAGAAGATGACCATGCCGGGGCGGCTATTTACGCAAGGCACGCTGGCGCAGATGGTGAAGAACGGCTGCCAATACGCGATCGTGGAAACAAGCTCCGAAGGCATCAGGCAATTCCGGCATCGCTTTATCAATTATGACATCCTGATTTTCACCGGCCTCTACCCGGAACATATAGAATCTCATGGCGGTTTTGAAAATTATCGTGAGGCTAAGAGTGAGTTGTTCAGACATCTGAAAAATTGCAGAATTAAATATGCCGATGAGCGGAAGCTGGTTGTAAGGACCGAGCGGGCATTGAAGAAGCTGGAGTTGGCGCGCGTCAAAAAAACCATCGTCGCGAATCTGGACGATGAACACGCGGAGCACTTCCTGGATTTTTGGGCGGAAGAAAAATTCGCCTATACCAGGGAAAACAAGATTGCCGGCAAAGGGATCAATCTGATCTGTTACGGCAACATCTCGGTCGATGCGGGGGGAACCAAGTTCAGAATCGGCGAGACGGAAATCAGTCTGCGACTGACCGGTGATTTCAACGCGACTAACGCGATGAACGCGGTCTGCCTGGGACTGGCGCAGGACTTGCCTCTCCCCAAAATCAAAATAGGACTGGAGGCGATTGCCGGTGTGCCCGGGCGTTTGGAAAAAATCGACTGCGGACAGAATTTTACGGTAATCGTCGATTATGCTTTTGAGCCGAAGGCGCTAGAGACGCTCTATGAAACGGCCGGGTCGATTCCGCACGAGCGAATCATACATGTGCTTGGGTCGGCCGGGGGCGGACGCGACGCGAGCCGGAGGCCGATTCTAGGGCGCATTGCGGGTGAACAGGCTGATTATGTGATTGTCACGAATGAAGATCCTTATGATGACAACCCCGAAATTATTATTGACCAGGTACTGCTCGGCGCCGAAAAAGCCGGAAAAATCATCAACCATGATTTATGGCGCATCAGCGACCGCCGTGAAGCGATTATGAAGGCATTGTCGCTTGCGACTGCGGGCGACCTGGTATTGATAACCGGGAAGGGGTCGGAGCAGGCAATCTGCCTCGCTGGTGGCAATAAATTGCCCTGGGACGATCGCCAAGTGGCGAAAGAAGAATTAACAAAGCTATTAGCAGCAATCTCGGATGATGTGGATAAGTAATTAGAAGTTTGCTGAGCATTGACCGGTGAATCATGGTATTTTACCTAAGATTAAATAAAAAAATAATATACTTGTAAAATTATCAAAATATGCTTATGACCCTTGACAAAGGGGCGGTGAATTGTTAGTATGATATCACCTTTAAAACTGTAAAAAACGGCAAATAGTTTATTTTTTGTAATTAAAAAACGGAAAAACCACATACGGAAAAATGTGCGCATAGGCCGTTTTTTTGTTTTTCTTACAAGTTAGCTAAAATTAGCGAAAACAAAACTTTGAAATATTACTCCGCAATTTAAGTTTTAAATTAGTGAATTACTATTCAAATTAAATCAATTATAAATTAACTCAAGTCAAAATACTTGAGACTTTTTTATGTCCAAAAATAGCAAAACTTTAACTTCAATCAGAAAATATCTGACTGATGTACGGGAGGTAGCCCTGATGCCGGATCTGATTGAGTTGCAGAAGGATTCATATGCCTGGTTTTTAAAAGAGGGCTTGGCCGACCTGTTTGATGAAGTTTCGCCGATCACCGATTTTATCGGCCGTGATCTGGAATTATATTTGGGCGAACATTATCTGGATGAACCGAAATTCAATGAAGTTGAAAGCCGCGCCAAGAATATTACCTTTGAGGCGCCCCTGAGAGTCAAGGCCAGACTGATCAATAAGAAGACCGGCGAAACCACCCAGCAGGAAGTCTTTTTGGGCGATTTTCCGCTAATGACCAACCGTGGCACCTTTATCGTCAATGGCATCGAGCGCGTAGTCGTTTCACAGCTGATCAGGAGCGCCGGCGTGATTTTTACTTCTGAATTCGTCAAAGACAAGAAATATTACGGCGCGAAAGTCATCCCGAACCGCGGCGCCTGGCTGGAAATCGAGACTGATGCTAACGGCGTCATCTGGGTGCGCATCGACCGCAAACGCAAAGTCGCGATCACCTCGCTGTTGCGTGCTTTCGGCTATGGCACCGACGAAGAGATCCGCGCCCTATTTTCCGGCGTGAACACCGCTGCCGGCGAGATTGATTATCTGGAAGCGACGATCGAAAAAGACATCGCCAAGAACGAAGCGGAGGGCTTGAAAGAAGTTTACAAAAGAATCAGGCCGGGCGACCTGGCAACCACCGACAACGCCCGCCAGCTGATCCACTCGATGTTTTTCCGTTTCGACCGCTATGATTTCGACCGCGTCGGACGTTATAAGCTGAACCGTAAATTCGGTTTCGATATTCCGAACAACAAAGAGACCAGGATTTTGCGCCGCGAGGATCTGGTGGAAATAATCAAAGAAGTGATCAAGCTGAACGCGACTCAGGGCAAAGAAGACGATATCGACCATCTGGGCAACCGCCGCGTGCGCGCGGTCGGTGAGCTGATTCAGAACAAGTTCCGCGTCGGTTTGGCCCGCATGGAGCGCATCGTCAAAGATCGCATGTCTACCATGGAAATCGAATCATTGACCCCGAACAAGCTGATCAACGCCCGCCCGGTCATCAGCGTGGTCAAGGAATTTTTCATGTCTTCGCAGCTGTCGCAGTTCATGGATCAGACCAATCCGCTGGCGGAGCTGGAACACAAGCGCCGGATGTCGGCGATGGGTCCGGGCGGTCTCACCCGCGAGCGCGCCGGCTTCGACGTACGCGATGTGCACACCACTCACTACGGCCGCATCTGCCCGATTGCCACTCCTGAAGGTCCGAACATCGGCCTGGTCGGCCACTTGGCCAGCTACGCCCGCCTGAACACCTACGGTTTCATCGAAACCCCGTATTATAAAGTACTTCATGACATAGCCAATGACGGCAAAATAGCCGTCGGCAAGATTTTGCGCGAAGACGTAACTGATGAAAAGGGTAAAACGGTGGCGCGGGCCGGGGTAAAAATTGACGAAAAACTGGCCAAGGAATTCAAGGAAAAATTAAGTTCGAGTGCGCTCTTACCGGTCAAACCGGTAGTGACCAAAGAGATTTTTTATCTCGATGCTTTTGAAGAAGAAAAATATATCACCACCGCCTTCACCACGCCGATCGACGATGACGGTTATTTCCTGGTGGAGCGCGCCGAGGTCAGAAAATACGGCCAGCCGACCAATGACGAAGTGATCAAGATCGATTTCTTCGGCGTCGCTTCGAATCAGATCATCTCAGTCGCCACCTCATTGATCCCTTTCATGGAACACGACGACGGCCAGCGCGCTTTGATGGGCACCAACATGCAACGTCAGGCGGTACCATTGATCAATGCCCAGTCGCCGATCGTCGGCACCGGCATGGAAGCCAAGGCGGCGGAAAATTCCGGACAGGTCGCGGTGGCGGAAGCGGACGGCGAAGTAGTCAAGCTGGATGGCGGCTCGATCCAGGTGCGCTCGAACAACGGCAAGATGAAGTCTTATGACCTGGTAAAATTTTTGCGTTCCAATGCCTCGACTTGCCTGAATCAACGGCCGATCGTCAACAAGGGGGATAAGGTCACGCGAGGCCAGGTGCTGACCGATGGACCGGCTATCAGCCAGGGCGAGTTGGCACTCGGACGCAACGCTTTGGTCGCTTTCATGTGCTGGGAGGGTTTCAATTATGAAGACGCGATCATCATTTCCGAGCGGATGGTTTCCCGGGATGCTTTTTCCTCCATCCATATAGAAGATTATACGATCGATGTGCGCGACACCAAGCTCGGTCCCGAGGTGGTGACGCGCGATATTCCCAATATCGGCGAGGAGAAATTGAAAGACCTGGATGATCGCGGCATCGTCCGCATCGGCGCCGAGGTTTCTTCGGGCGACATTCTGGTCGGCAAAATCACTCCTAAGGGCGAAACTGAATTATCAGCCGAAGAAAAATTGCTGCGCGCCATTTTCGGCGAGAAAGCCAAGGACGTGCGTGATTCTTCTTTGTATCTGGAACACGGCGAGCATGGCAAAGTGGTGGATGTGAAGGTTTTTTCCCGTGAAGATGGCGATAAACTTTCCACCGGCGTCATCCAGTCCATCCAGGTATCGGTCGCGAATCTGCGCAAGATCCAGGCCGGCGACAAGATGGCCGGACGGCACGGCAACAAAGGTGTCATTTCTAAAATCGTACCGATCGAAGATATGCCATATATGGAAGACGGCACCCCGGTCGATATCATCTTGTCCCCGCTCGGTATCGTCTCCCGTATGAACCTGGGCCAGTTGCTGGAAACGCATCTGGGGTTCGCGGCGCAGAAACTCGGTTATAAAGTAGTCACTCCGCCCCTGAACGGCATCACCGAAGAACAGATCAAAAATGAACTGATTCGCGCCGGCCTGCCGGAGGATGGCAAGATGCAGCTTTATGACGGCAAGACCGGCGAGGCTTACGACCATAAAGTGACTGTCGGTTATAAATATATGTTGAAACTCAACCACATGGTTGAGGATAAGATCCATCAGCGTTCCATCGGTCCTTATTCGCTGATCACCCAGCAGCCGCTCGGCGGCAAGGCGCAATTCGGCGGTCAGCGCTTCGGAGAAATGGAAGTTTGGGCGCTCGAGGCTTATGGCGCGGCGCATACGCTTCAGGAAATTCTGACTATCAAGTCGGATGACGTACCGGGCCGCAGCAAGGCTTATGAATCGATTATCAAGGGTGAGACGATCCGCAAACTGAACGTGCCGGAATCGTTCAACGTTTTGGTGCGCGAACTCAAAGGGTTAGGCCTTGATGTCGATCTGTTGGGCGGCAGTCCGGAAGAAGAGGAAACGAAAGAGCCGGCTGAAGTGGTTGTAGCGGAAGTTAAGGAAGAGAAAGTGGATAGAAAAAAGAAATAATTTTTTATAATTAGTAATTTGTTAATTGGTAATTTGGAAGGAGCTAAATCCAAATTCACAAATTCACAAGTTCACAAATTTACTGATATTTTATGTTAAATCCAATAAAGACCTCTGATTTCAACGCGATCAAACTGAAACTCGCCAGCCCGGAACAGATCCTTACTTGGTCCAATGGCGAGGTGTTGCGGCCGGAAACGATCAACTACCGTACGCAAAAGCCGGAAAAAGACGGTTTGTTTTGCGAACGGATTTTCGGCCCTTCCAAGGACTGGGAATGCTATTGCGGCAAATATAAGAAAATCCGCTATAAGGGGATCATCTGCGATAAGTGCGGCGTGGAAGTGACCCGTTCCATCGTCAGACGCGAACGGTTCGGCCATATCGCGCTGAAATCGCCGGTCACCCATATCTGGTTTTTGCGCGGCATTTCCTCTAAAATCGGTCTGATTTTGGATCTGGGCATGCAGTCGCTGGAAAAAGTGGTATATTTTGCCAGCTTCATCATCACCGATGTGAACGAAGAATTGAAAGAAGCGACGATCGAGCAGATCAAGGGTGAATATAAGAATAAGAAAAAACAGATCGAAGGCGAATTCGGCCGGCAGGTCGGCGAGATAAAAAATCGCAAAGGCAAATTATTGCAGGAGGGAAAGAAGGAAGGGGAGATTGAGACCCTGCTTGCTGAAGAGATCGATTCGTTAACAGCGGTGCGCGATGAAAAGATCGGCAACCTGGACAATGCGTTTGAGCAGGCGCAGAAAGAAATTAAGGAATTGAAGCCGCTGACCATCATTTCCGAAAGCACTTATCAGAATTTAAGCTTGAAATACGGTCATATTTTTGAAGCCGGCATCGGCGCCGAAGCGGTAAGAAATCTGCTCGCGCGCATCAATCTGGATGAAGGCATCGAAAAGATGGAGAAAGAACTGATTGGCGCGAACGATACCAAGAAACTGAAACTGATCCGCCGGTTGAAACTTTTTAAGAGCTTGAAAGCCAATGGTTTGCGGCCGGAATGGATGATCATGACTGTCATTCCGGTGATTCCGCCGGATCTGCGGCCGATGGTGCCGCTTGATGGCGGACGCTTCGCCACTTCCGATTTGAATGACCTGTATCGACGGGTAATCAATCGTAACAATCGTTTAAAACAATTATTGGAACTGAATGCGCCCGAAGTGATTGCCCGTAACGAAAAGCGGATGTTGCAAGAAGCGGTTGACGCTCTGATCGACAACTCCGCTCGCCACGGCAAGACCGTGGTCGCCTCCACCGGCCAGAAACGGATGCTGAAATCTTTGGCCGACTCTCTTAAAGGCAAACAGGGCCGGTTCCGCCAGAATTTGCTCGGCAAACGTATCGATTATTCCGGACGCAGTGTGATCGTGGTCAATCCGAACCTGAAACTGGATCAGTGCGGCGTGCCGAAGACCATGGCGCTGGAGCTGTTCAAACCGTTCATCATCAGCAAACTGATCAAAAAAGAAATTGTTCATAATGTCCGTAGCGCTTCACGTTTTATCGAGGGCGGACACGACGAGGTTTGGGATATTTTGGAAGACATCATCAAGGATGCATATGTGCTTTTGAACCGCGCGCCGACTTTGCATCGTCTCGGTATCCAGGCTTTCCATCCGATTTTGATCGAGGGCAAGGCGCTGCAGATCCATCCGTTGGTCTGTACCGCGTTCAATGCGGACTTCGACGGTGACCAGATGGCCGTCCACCTGCCGCTGACCAAAGAGGCGGTGGCGGAGGCGCGTGACATCATGCTCGCTTCCCATAACATTTTGAAACCGGCGACCGGCGATCCGATCGTGACACCGGCGCAGGACATCGTCTGGGGGACCTACTATCTGACCGAGATCAAGGACGACAGCAAGCCGGATCAGGAGCTCAAGGCTTTTTCCAGCATCGAAGAAGCGAAGCTCGCCTATAACCTCGGCAAGCTCGATATCCATCAATTTATCAAGCTGCGCATCGACGGTAAATTGGTGAAAACCACCATCGGCCGGGTCATCTGGAATGACATTTTGCCGGAAAAACTGCGTTTCGTGAACGAAGTGGTGGGCAAAAGCAAGATGCGTGGCCTGATCAAGGATTGTCTGAGGCATTACGGCGAAACGCGCACGGTGCAATTTGTCGATGATTTGAAAAGAGTCAGTTTAAAATATATCAGTAAGAGCGGCATGTCCTGGGGCATGGGCGATCTGCCGCATTTCGCGGAACGGGATAAGCTGATTTCCGACGGTGTCGCACAGGTAGACAAGATCAAAGAACAATACGAGGAAGGTCTTTTGACCGATAGCGAACGCTATGGCAAGGTGATCGAACTCTGGACTGAGGTCAAGGAAAAAATCACCGATATCGTAAAGAAGGGCTTGGCGGTTGACGGCCCGGTCTATTCGATGATCGAGTCTGGCGCCCGCGGTTCTTGGGCCCAGTTGACGCAGATCATCGGTATGAAAGGTCTGGTTACCTCGCCTTCCGGCGACATCATCGAATTGCCGGTCAGCGGCAACTTCAAGAACGGTTTCGGCGTTTTGGAATATTTCATCTCCACTCACGGCGTGCGCAAAGGTTTGTCCGATACCGCGCTTCGTACCGCCAATGCCGGCTATCTGACCCGCCGCTTGGTGGACGTGGCGCAAGACGTGATCATCTCGTCCGAAGATTGCGGCGACACTATCGGCGCGACTTTCAGCAAGAAAGAGAGCGAAGAATCCGGACACGACCTGGTGAAACGGATCATCGGCCGCTATCTGGCGGGCGATCTGAAAAACAGCTCCGGTAAGGTGTTGGTCAAATCAGGCGAACTGATTACAGAAGCGGTAGTGGATAAGATCAAGAAAGAAGAGATTGTGGAGGCTCATGTCCGTTCGGTCCTTTCCTGCAAGCTGCACAAAGGCGTTTGCGTCAAATGTTACGGTTATGATCTCGGTTACAACCAGCCGGTGAAGATCGGCACCGCGGCCGGCATCATTGCCGCGCAGTCGATCGGCGAGCCGGGCACGCAGCTTACCATGAGAACTTTCCATACCGGCGGCGTGGCCGGTTCGCAGGATATTACCCAGGGTCTGCCGCGGGTCGAAGAAATTTTCGAGGCGCGTCCGCCTAAGCACAAGGCTTTTGTTTCCGACGTGGCCGGCACGGTGAAAATCGAGACCGGTACGCGCGAAATCATCGATGCGGAAGGCAAGAGCGTTACGGTTTCCAATCCGCAGATCAAGATTTTAAAGATTTTTTATCAGGGTATTGATACCGATAAATATCTGTTCGCTGATTCGGCGAAAGAGGCCGGCCTGAAAGAAAAGGACGGCAAGATTCCGGCGCCGAAGACTTCTGTCAAAGCCGGCGAACAGGTGAAGAAGGGTGCTGAACTGTTTACCATCGGCGAGCTGGCGGTCAAAGCCAGGCGTGCCGGCAAAGTTTCTTTGGATGAAAAGGCTGTCAAGGTGGCGGTGGAAGTGGAGAAAGAAAAAGAATTTACCATTCCGAAAGGCTATAGCCTGTGGGTGAAAGACGGTGAGACCGTGGAGCGCGGTTCACAACTGACTGAAGGCAATATGGATTTGCAGCAGCTGTTCCAATTGCGCGGCCGCTTGGAAGCGCAGAAATATATCATCAAAGAGATTCAGATGGTTTATTCTTCACAGGGTCAGCCGTTGAATGACAAGCATATTGAAATCATCGCTCGGGCGATGTTCTCCCGCGTCTATGTTGAGGACGCTGGTGAATCCGATCTGTTGCCGGGTGAGATTCTGGAGAAGGCGGTATTTGACCGTTCGAACGAAAAATCCGTATTGGAGGGCAGAAAACCGGCCAAGGGACAGGAATTGCTCTTGGGCATGACTAAGGCTTCGCTCACCACCGACAGCTTCCTGTCAGCCGCTTCTTTCCAAGAGACAGCCAGGGTTCTGATCGAGGCATCTGTTACCGGCAAGATAGATTATCTGGAAGGCTTGAAAGAAAATGTGATTATCGGACGCCTGATTCCGGCCGGTACCGGTTATTATTCCCGCAGAACGCGCCCGGTGGAAGAAGAGGCGGAGACGGAAAAAACTGAGTAATCCGTTCTTTATATAGGGGCAAGTTGCTCCAAAAACAAAAACCCCCAGTTCGTAAGAACTGGGGGTTTTTGTATATTATTACGGTGAGAGCTAGTTTTTTTGTCATTCCCGCGCAGGCGGGAATATTGCGGTATTATTTCAGAAACTAAGATTCCCGCCTGCGCGGGAATGACAAGTAGGGGGGCGTGTATTGGGTGGTTTAGTTTGCCGGTCCAGTCGATAAAAGATTCGCCCAATTTTTCTTATCAAGCTTGGCAAAATCTCCGGTCAAGTTTGAAGCGTCCAATATTTCAATCAGGATCGGCTTGCTCGCGCGGGATAAATGGATGATCAGATTGCCGAACTCACGGGCGTGGGTGATGGCGCCGCCCGCAACTTCAATCGATAAGATATTTGATTCAGGGTCGTAGATCATGAGATAATTTTCAATTTTCAATTTTCAAAAAATGATTAAATTTTTTAATTTATTAATTTAGTTTTTTATCGGAAAGAAGGTGATGACTTTGATTATTTCACCTTCCTTTTTATAAATAACTTTGATGCCGTCTTTGACCGCACCGAAGTAATCACCTTGTCTTATCACTTCATCGGGTGCGGTCGCGGCTTCCTCGATTTCTTCTTTGCGCAAAAAAACCTTATGTTTATTTAAAATATCAAATTTATTGTTTGCGTAAGAAGTAAAATAAATCATCGAATTTTTGACTTGCCCTCCGTAGCTTTTAGCGAAGGAGGGTTGGAATAAGAAGTAAAATAAACCATTAATTTTTTGCAACTCTTATCACTTTCCAATTTTGTGATTTCAGGTAGGCCGCGGTATTCCGAGAGGTGACTACCCCCCGGTCGGCGCCGTTTTTATCATGTCCCGGCATATGGATCCTTTGGGTGCAGCCGTCATCATAACACATGGCCGAGTGTCCTGCGCCGCCGCTTCGCCACACCAGGATATCGCCGGCCTTGAGTGAAGACTGCATATCGAGCGAGAATGTTTCAGCCTTCGGGTTGTTGTATTGCGCTTCTGTGTTGCCGCCCGGATTCTGCAGGCCGGCATCAACCCAGGCTTTTTGCGTGAAGCTGGAGCAATCCAGATGCCACTTGCCATCTATATACTGGCCCCGTTTAGCTTGGTCATATACCGCACCGGTTGATTGCAAAGTCCTCGCAACGCCGAGTGAATTCAAGCCTTCCATGGAAGCATCTTTGGACGTATAGCCGGCGCCGGAACCATCAGCTTCTTCCTGGTATTCACTGATGTATTGGATTTTTATCGGCCTGGAAAAAACATTGATCAGGTCCGGATTGACCTGGTAAAGAATCGTATAGGAAGAGAGCGCGATAATCAGCCCCGTAAGGCTGGAGGCGATCCAGGATTTGGCCTCGCCGGCAGTACTTGCGTTGCCGCCGGACATGATCCACATCACTCCGCCGATCATCATCACTACGGTGGCGAGAATACCGACGATGCCAATGGCATATTTATATATTCCGGCGATATACTCGGCGATCCAATTGATACAGAGCTTGTTTTCATCTCCGGCGGTCGTACAGGCAACGGCAGGCTTAAACGAAAGATTCGGAATCGGTATCGAAAGCACCGGCATGCCGGTGTCGGCGGCCTGCGCGGGAATGATTGAAATAAAAAAAATCAACTGGAACAATGATAAAAATAATAATATTTTCGCTTGTTGTTTCATTTATGATTCAATTAGGTCCGGCCAGCACCTCAATAGAACCGCCAGATGTAGTGGCTGCTATACACGTTGAACCCATACCCCAGTAACTGGTTTTACCGCTGCAGCATTCGTACGAATTGCCATGATCGGTCGCCGAGCCGTCCGGTTTGCACTTATTGCAGGTGCTTGCGCCGGTGAGACAATAGCCACGATAACCGTCGCTAGCGATGCAAGTCGTGCCGTTATCCGCGTCAATTCCGCAAGAAAAAGTTCCGGTGCACCAATAAACCGAACCGCAGGTGCTGGCATAATAAGTCCTGCCATCTTTGTCGCAGGTAGTCTTTGACATCGCATCGCATTGGACGCTAGAATGAGAGCTATCAGTCCAGGAATAACAACAGCCCAATTCACCGGCGGCAGGTATTTCAGTAAGTTTGAAATTGGTCAGTGCCGGGTTCACGGTGGCAAGAATCAGATAGGAGCAAAGCGTCAGTATCAGACCGGTGAGCGAGGCGCTGATATACGCCTTGGCTTCGCCGGTGCGTTCAGGCGAACCGCCGGACATGATCCACATGATGCCGCCGATCATCATCACTACCGTGGCGAGAATGCCGACTACGCCGATCGCGTATTTATAGATCAGCTTGATATAATCCGCGATCGGCTTGGTTGATCTGTTGGCGGTAAAGTCTGTGCTGGCCGGTCCGCCGGGAAGGGGTGCTGCGTATTTCAGGATGATTGAATCCGCCGCCCGGGCTGTTTCGCCGGCGGTTAAAATCAAACCAAAACCGATCAGTTCAAAAAGAAAAACTGTCAGGAAGAAGATTTTTAGGATTTTAGGAAATTTCTTTGTCATTCTGGATGGAGCGGAGCGACCGATAGAATCTTATGATAAACCATAAGATGCTATCGCTTCGCTCCAGCATGACATTTAATTAATTTTATTTAGATAACTGTTCAATTATTTTTTCCCAAGTTTCCATCGGCAGGTCGCCGGCGACTTTGTGGCCATTCACGAACCAGGTAGGTGTGCCGCTGACACCGAACTTGTCGGCAGCAGCGAGATCTTTTTTGACCGCTATCAAGGTCTGTTCGTTTTCCATGCACAACAGGAATTTTTCCTGGTTCACGCCTGCCGCCACCGCCAAGCCGGCAATATCTTTTTTTTCAGTGATGCCCTGATTCTCATATAACTTATCGTGCATCTGCCAGAACAGCCCCTGCTCGCCTGCACAGCGGGCAGCCTCGGCCAAGTCAAGCGAAGACTCGCTGATGTAGGGAAAATCACGATAGACCAGCTTTACCTTGTTGCCGTATTTACCGAGGAGGCTTTTGATCGTCTGGTAGGAATTTTTGCTGTAGGTACAAGAATAGTCAGCGAATTCGACGATAGTTATTGCAGGACGGCTCGCGCCAAGCGAGTAGCTGCCCGTCCCTTCGGTATCCTGGAAAATTAGTCCGCTATCGGCCGTATTTGGCTGCGGATTATTTTTAATCTCTTTTATTTGGGCGACCACATAAAATATCGAGGCGGTGAATAGAGAGCCTAATATCAATAAAACGCCGATAATCAGTATGCCCCACCATTTTTTGTACCAATGTTTTTGAGTAACCGTATTTATACTTCCCTCCATCGTTTGATTATTATTAGGTATTTGGGTAAAATTTAAGTATAATTTAATGTAAAATGTAAAAATCAAAAATCAAAATGACAATGCAAAATTCAAAAATTATAAATTAAACAGCTTTTCAAATTTTACATTTTTATCTGTCATTTTCCATTTTGATATTTGCATTTTAAATTTACTACTATTATAACATTTTTCCATGGTTAAACAAAATCCGTCTATCCCCGCGGAGGAAATAGAAAAAAATTATCGGCGGAAAGATGAAAAGAAGAAAAAGCGGATGAAGGTGAGCGGCGCGGGGGTTAAGACCTTGCAACGCATTATCAAGAATAAAACTTGATTATTTTTTGTTTTTGCGTAAAATAACAATATTATGGATAAATACAACCCGTCAGAAATCGAAGCAAAGTGGCAGAAAGCATGGGAAGAGAGCAAACCTAATAAGGTGAATGAAAATAGCGTTAAGCCGAAACGCTATATTTTAGATATGTTTCCTTATCCATCCGGCGCCGGTCTGCACGTCGGGCATGTCGAATCTTATACCGCCACAGATATTTACGCCCGCTACACCCGGATGAAAGGTTTTGAAGTGCTACATCCCCAAGGCTGGGACGCTTTCGGTCTGCCAGCCGAAAATTATGCCATCAAGACCGGTATCCATCCTGCTGAGACGACCAAAAAAGCGGTGGAAACATTCAAGCGGCAGATGGATTCGCTCGGGCTGTCCTATGATTGGTCGCGCGAGGTGAATTCATCCGAGCCGGCGTATTACAAATGGACTCAGTGGCTGTTTTTGCTGTTTTATAAGAACGGCTTGGCGTATAAAAAATTAGCTAAAACCAACTGGTGTTCGTCGTGCCAGACCGTACTTGCAAATGAGCAGGTGGTGAATGGCAATTGTGAACGTTGCGGTACCGCGGTGATGCAAAAAGATTTGGAACAGTGGTTTTTCAAGATTACTGACTTTATCGAGGATCAAGTCGTGGAAGGCCCTTCGACTGGCTCAGGACAAGGAAAGACGGTCAAGGGTCTGTTGTCCGGCCTTGGTGACGTCGATTGGCCGGAATCGACCAAGCTCGCGCAGAAAAATTGGATCGGACGAAGCGAAGGAGCGGCGGTTAAGTTTAATATTGTCATTCTGAACGAACCCCGGACTCGATCCGGGGGAAGTGAAGAATCTATGATGGGTGGTTTTAAAAAATATAATAGATCCTTCGCTAACGCTCAGGATGACAAAATATTTTTAGAAGTTTTTACGACCCGGCCGGATACTTTATTCGGTTGTACTTATATGGTGGTGTGTCCGGAGCATCCGATAATCAGTGAACAACGAACAGTAATCAGTAATCAAGAAGAAATTCAGAAATATATTGAGGCGTCAAAGAGGAAAACGGATTTGGAGAGAACTGATTTGAATAAAGATAAAAGCGGGGTAAGGCTGGAAGGCTTGAGCGCGATCAACCCGGTCAACGGGCAAGAGATTCCAGTCTTTGTCGCCGATTATGTCTTGTCGGGGTATGGCACTGGAGCGATCATGGCAGTGCCGGCGCATGATCAACGTGATTGGGAATTCGCGAAAAAGTATGGACTGCCGATCATTGAAGTGGTCAAGGGCGGCAGCGTAGAAGCGGAAGCTTACGAAGACGACGGAGTAAATATCAATTCCGATTTTTTGGACGGACTAGCGACCGCTGAAGCGAAAGAAAAGATGATTGGTTGGCTGGAAGAAAAGGGCATCGGCAAGCGGGCGATCAATTATCGTATCCGCGACTGGCTGGTTTCCCGCCAGCGCTATTGGGGCGCACCGATTCCGATCATCTATTGCTTGAAGTGTACTTCGGCTGGCTCAGCACAGGCGGGCATGGTGCCGGTGCCGGAGAGCGATCTGCCGGTGTTGTTGCCGGGCGATGTGGCGATCAAGCCGACCGGAGAATCCCCGCTGGTCTATTCGGCCAAGTTTCAGGACGTTAAATGCCCGCATTGCGGTGAGCCGGCACGGCGCGAGGCCGACACTATGGACACCTTCGTCTGCTCCTCGTGGTATTATTTGCGTTATGCCGATCCGCATAACGACAGTGAGTTCGCCGGCGCGGCACAACTGAAAAAATGGCTGCCGGTGGATCTGTATGTCGGCGGCGCCGAGCACAGCGTCTTGCATCTTTTGTATTCGCGGTTTTTTACCAAAGTATTGCAGAAATATGGTTATCTCGAGTTTAACGAGCCGTTTTTGAAACTGCGCCACCAAGGCATCATCCTGGCCGGCGACGGGAATAAGATGAGTAAATCCAAGGGAAATGTGGTGAATCCGGACGAGGTGGTGGCCAAGGAAGGCGCCGATTCTTTGAGGCTCTATGAAATGTTCATGGGACCGCTTGAAGACATGAAGCCGTGGAACACGGAAAGCATCTCCGGGGTTAGGCGATTTCTCGAGAAGACTTGGAAGACGATCCTGTCTGATAATTTCGGGTCTTCCGCCTCAGGGCTGAAGAATGATGATCAGGCGCTTTACCGTCTGATCAATCGCGCAATAAAAAAAGTCGGTGAAGATATTGAAAGCTTGAAATTCAATACCGCTATCAGTGAGATGATGAAGACCCTGAATGAGCTGAAAAATTTGACATCCAAAGCGGGCATCACGCCGGCGGCGGAAGATTTTTTCAAAAAGAATTTTTTGATCATCCTGGCGCCGTTCGCGCCGCATTTGGCGGAGGAGCTTTGGTTCAGGCTTGGTTCGCGAGAGAGTATTTTTGCTGAGGCCTGGCCCGGTTTCGATCCTAATCTGACTAAAGAGGAAGTGTTCCGGCTGGTGATCCAGGTCAACGGCAAGGTACGCGACAGCGTAGAAGTCAGCGCGGATATCAACGAGGCTGAAGCGAACCGCCTGGTCAGGGAAAACGAAAAGCTGAAAAAATGGCTGGCGGGTAAAGAAGTGATCAAAGTTATTTTTATACCGGGCAAGCTGATTAATGTGGTGGTGAAGGACACATAACACATAACAAAAACAACTCCATAGTAGGGGTTGTTTTTGTGTTTTATTGTGTGTTGTGTTGCGTGATTATAGACTCGCAATCAGCCAAGTGCCGTCTGCTTGTTTTTTGATGGTGAATTTCAAAGTTATTTCATAGCCCCCGAGGTCGAAATATGTTTTGGCGGAAAAAGTTTTTTCATCGTCGTTGCCAGCGGTTTGCTTGGCCGCGGATAGCGTATTGGCGAACGCGAGCCGGCTGTCATCATCGAAAATATTGAGGCTGTATCTGACACGCTCTTTGATTTCCGGAGTAAAAAAGGCGAGCGCTTCTTCGTCGTGCCTGGCGCGGACAGCCGAAGCCGCCTGAGCGAAGACCCCGGACGCCGACAGCAGGCTGCTTGTTGCCGTTGTCGAGGTTGAAGTCGCCGGTGGTTGTGTCGTCGCCGGATCTTTTGGGGGCGTCCAGCCGGTATTATTTATTATGGTCAGGCTATCTGCGGTTATTTCTTGAAGCGAGGTATTGCTTATTCCCAAACCGAGTTTTTTCATTATCTCCCAGGCGTTTGCCGGCGTACCCAGATAATATCGTTTCAGTTTTTCAGGATTTACATACCAAGCTTCGCCGCGGTCTTGCATCTGCAGGAAAATTTTACCCGCGTTCTGCCTGACAAAATTCATATCAATGGGCAGTTTCGCGCCGACAGCTGACGGGTTGAAACCGGCGAGCATTTCAGTCTTGTCATCATAGCCGTCGCCATCGGAATCCGATCGGGCCGGATCGGTTTTTAACGCTAATTCCAATTTATCCGGCAGACAATCGCCGTCAGAATCATTTTTACCTGAAGTGCATTTGCCGGTATCGTTCGTGCTCGTAGCGGCATAAAGCAAGCCAAGCGGAATTTTCAGCAGATCAGAGTCGGTAATGCCGATACCGAGTTTTTTCATAATCAGAAACGCATCGTCCGGCCGCCCAAGATAATATTTTTTAAGATTCCCCGGATTTACGTACCAGGCTTCGCCATGCGACTCGACCTGCAACAGAATCTTGCCGGAAAGTTTTTTTGCCAGGTTTTCTTCCGCCTTTATGGGTGAAAACAGGAAAAAAATAAGCAGAAAGATGCCTGAAAATATGTTGAAAAATCTCATATGCTTATTTTATCTAAATTTGCTATAATTTAAATATGAAAAATAAAATCTTCATTTTCAGCTTTATTATTCTCCTGGCCATGGCAGCTGCCTGGGTCATTATTTATCCGTTGGCCTGGCAGCAGATCGCCTGGCGCCAGGCAACAAAGGCCGCATACGGTTCTTATCAAGTCGGAATTATTAATGCTACGGTTACTCAATGTGAATTGTCTTGTTGCAGTCCGGCCGGTTGCCGGTGCTGTACTGGTGGCACATTATGCTCAACAATTACAACTGAAGCAGAATGTATATTACATTCAGATATTAATGGAACTAAAGCAGGCGGCAAGGGAAACAATATATTAGAATCAAATATCAATATCGCGGCAGCAGGGTTGTCCTCTGGGGGACAGTTGATTGCCGCCGGTATGGGTCCGACCCTGATGGATAGCGGCGTAATAATTTCCAGGGGTGGTTGTTCAGGTTGCACGGCTAAAGCAGATGTTTGGGATAAGATCGGCGGAGTCTATGACTATATTATAGCAAGCTTTAAAGAAGATTAGAATTATCAATGGATTTGTTAAGGCAAACTCAGGAACTGTGTCGTTTGTATGACATCAAGCCTGCCCGGTCAAAGGGGCAGAATTTTTTAATTAAAGAGGAAATTTATGATCAGCTTATTGCCGCAGCTGATCTCAGGGCAGATGATACAGTATTGGAAGTCGGGCCGGGATTTGGTTTTTTAACTTCAAGGTTAGCCAAAATCGTGAAAAAAGTGATTGCGGTGGAGTTGGATGATAAATTAGCGGAAGTTTTACAGATCGGATTGGATTCGCAAGGAGTGGGAAATGTGGAGATTATAAATCAAGACATCCTGAAATTAGTAATTAGTAATTTGAAATTTGGAAATAATGCGGATAAGGAATCCCCAAATTACCAATTACCAATTACCAATTACAAAGTTGTTGCCAACCTGCCATATAACATTTCCTCCGTTTTTCTTCGTAAATTTCTTTCAAGCGAAAATAAACCAGATTCGATGGTGTTGATGCTGCAGAAAGAGGTGGCGGAACGGATTTGCGCGCGTCCAGGCGAAATGAGCCTACTGGCCGTTTCAGTGCAATTTTATGCTGAGCCGGAGATTATTCAATCGGTTGAAGCGAATTGTTTTTGGCCGGAGCCGGAGGTGGAGAGCGCAATCATTAAATTAAAAGTACGAAACAATAAACCATTTGTCATTCCGACCCCGCAATCTGCGGGGGAGGAATCTCTTGTAGATTATAATAAGATAAATAAGGGATCACTCGTCGCCGGTGCTTCTCGGGATGACAAAGGGGAGAAAGAATTTTTCCGATTGGTGAAGATCGGCTTTAGCGCGCGCCGGAAGATGCTGAAAAATAATCTAGCAGCCGGGCTTAGGTTGGATCAAAAAATTATTGCGGAAAAGATAAAAATGGCTGGAATTAGCGAAAATTGTCGTCCCCAGGAACTCTCAGTTGAGAATTGGATCAACTTATCGGGACTTTTTGGTTTCAATCCTTGGAAGGTTTAAGTTATTTGTGGTATAATAATGTGGTGATTTGTAATTAGTAATTTGTAATTTGGAAGGTCGCTAACTAAAGATTCCAAGCAAGCTTTTTTTGAATTCCCAAATTACCAATTACAAATTTCAAATTACAATCGAGCCACCCCATGCAACAACAATTCGATAAAAAGGAGAACCCCTTGAACAGTCAAGAGGCGAAGCCTAATTTTTGGCAATCTTTGGAGCATAGCCAAAAAATCGCGCTGATCGTCTTGGCTGTTTTTGTGTTGCTGATCATGGTCGCCTGGTCGATACAATTCAGGCGCAGCCTAACCTCGTCTTTGGAATATAAGGGGGATGATAGCCAGCAAGCTCTGACAGAAAATGGAGCAAATCAAGCCAATGATTTAAAAAATAAAGATACTGATGGTGATGGCCTGTCGGATTGGGATGAGTTGAACATTTATCAGACCTCGCCGTATCTGGAGGACAGCGACAGCGACGGTATCAAGGACGGGGACGAGGTCAAGGCGGGAAAAAATCCGAATTGCGCGGAAGGGGAAGATTGCGCCGGACAAAGCGCTACCGCGGATCTTTCGGGCGGCAAAGTGGCGGTGCCCGTGATCGCCTCAGAATTGAACATCGGCGATGTCTTGGATGAGGTTAACTTAGATAGTTCCGGGATTAAGAACCAGGCTGATCTAGACAAAGTCCTAGCGGGGCAGGCCGATGCCGCGACTCTGAGAGACGTATTGATTAAATCCGGCATAAAAAAAGCAGACCTTGATAAGATCAGCGATGCAGATTTACTGAAAAGCTACCAAGATCAATTGAAAATAAAATAATTTTCATATGAATAAAAAGTATCATCGAATAAAACTAAATGGCATCAGCTCGTCAATAATATTTTTTTTAATCGCCATTTTTATTTTTTTGCCGGCTGCCAGCGGTTTTGCGGCGTCTGATCTTGAGTTATCTTATCGCTTAGAACAAATGGACGAAATGATTTACCAGCAAGAACTAAAAATCCAGGCTGCGGACGCTGACATGAACATTAAAACGACCGATAAAAAAGCGCTGGAGGCGGAGCTGGCGGCCATGAAACTTGAAAAAGCGGGGATTGAAAAACAGCTGGAACAGCAAAAAAGTATTTCTATAAAAGAATGGGCGCAACGGGTTTGGAAATGGGCACAAGAAAAAGGCGCCTCTGCAGCATTTTGGTCAGCCATGAAAGGCGCGCTAAATAAAATCGCTTCTGATGCAGGTACCTGGGTCGGCTCCGGCGGCAAGGGGCAAAGCGCAATGTTTTTTAAAGATGGCTTTGGTCCATATTTGACCAAAATTGCAGACGAAACGGCCGGCCAGTTTATAGAAAATCTGGGTAAGAACGGACCGGTGAAATTTAATCTATGTAATCCTGATTTCGCCGTAACCATGAAAATCGGTTTGGGGCTGGTTCAATATACTCGACCAAAAGCCCCAGCCTGTACTTTTTCAAAAATGAAGCAAAATTGGGAGAAAGAATTGCAGAGTAAAGATTTTTTGACAAAATTTCAAGACATGTTTAATCCGGTTTCCAACGATGTTGGAATCGCGCTTTCCTTTCAGACCAACATAATGCAACAGCAGAAATTAAACGTTGGCATGAAGGAAAAGGATCGCCAGGAGGCGGGCGGGTGGCTGGACGTGAGATCATTAATTTCAGATAAAAAAGAAAGCGTACCCAGGTATGGCGATTTGATGGTTCAACAATCACTTGATCTGCAAACGGCGAATATGGGCAGATATACCGGCGAGGCGTTCACTGATGCGGCTAATATATTTTTGAATCAGCTGGCGATAACTTTATTTCAAAGGTTTTTGGCAACCGTCGGCAAGGAAAATGGGGACTCCGGCGAATCCAGCCCCGATCAAAGCGGTTTGTTTGATGTTAACGCCAGTTCAGGCAATAATGGCGGTATCAAGGCGGTCAAAGCGAAATTGCGCAAGGTGATTGAACCAAAATTCGACGTAAGGGGTGATTACAATATATTGAACGAATTAGCACAATGCCCCAATCCGACCAAAGCCGGGCCCACCAATTGCGTGCTTGATGAAAAATTCCGCCAGGCGATTGAGGAGAAGGTTACGGTCGGCGAGGCGCTTGATAACGGTTATTTGAAATCAAACGGCCCGTTCGGTTTTCTTACCAGTGGAAACATGGAACCGAATTACATGGAGGGTTATCCTTATCGTTCTTTGATTATTTTGCGCAAATTCCGGATTTTGCCGGTCGGTTGGGAAGTGGCCGCGCAAAGGATCAGGGATAACCAATCGAACGGTACTAGAAATATGGGCGATCTCGTCGCCTGCTTCGATCCGGATGATGAATACCGCGGCTACAACGATGACGGATCGCAATTTTGGTGCCAGGGCTTGATTGACCCGAATTGGGTACTAAAGGCACCGCTGAATTATTGCCGCCGCCAGGGACCCGGACCGGAAATATTGTCGGAATCCGTCAGCGGAGCCGGTGCGAACAGCGTTTTGAATATAACCAGGAATGACAGTTATTGCGCCGACGAGCAATCCTGCATCAAGGAAAATGATGACGGCTCCTGCCAATTTTACGGTTATTGCACAGAAGAAAGGCGCAGATGGAAATTCGGCAGCAACTCTTGCGAGCCAAAGTTTAACACCTGCCAGACCTTCAAGTCGGAGGACGGCCGTACGGCTTCTTATTTGGAAAACAGCCTCGACTACCGAGGCTGTTCGATCGACAACGCTGGTTGTCTGGGGTATTGCTACGATTATAATTACGCCGCCGGCAATTATAATAATTGCACGCCGACTTCTGTCGGCAATAAGATTTACCTGGATAACGGCGTGAAAGAGTGCGACCAGAAAAACGAAGGCTGCCATGAATTTGTCCGCACCAAGATCGGCTTGGGCGCAAACTTGCTGCTCAATTCCAGTTTTGAGGATGATTTATCTATCGGAGGCTGGTCCGGCATCGCTGCGGGAACATCTACTGCGAGCTATGACGGCCTGTCTAGCCTTGAATTACGGGTCGGACTACAGACAAAAACCGCCACTACTGCCGCTGAGGGTTATAATATCGGTGCTGTCAATGGTGATGTTTTTACCTTGTCTTTCTATTCCAGCGGCTGTGCCGCCAGCAGCACTTTCAAAGTGGACACCACCCAGCCGGGTGAATTTGATATCGCGACCGGTGCCGGCTGGCAGCTCAATAAAGCGACTTACATAGTGGATAATTCGGTGTATGGCAACGTAGTGACGCTCAATTTTGATTCTGATGCTGCGGGCTGTCTGATTGATGCGGTCAAACTGGAGCGCAGTTATGAAGCGACTGCGTACAACAGCTACCTAAATAACACCAAGGTCCATGAAAAGCTCCTGCCCGACTATCTGCAGCCGGTCTGTTATGACGCCAGCTGGAATCTGCTATCTAATGCGCCGGCTGAATGTGAAGACTATGCCAGAATTTGCCGTGAGGAAGAAGTCGGTTGTGAATTGTTCACCTCGGCGGAAGATAAGATGGCGGTGCCGGCCAAAGTAGGAGCGCAGAATTACTGCGTGCCTGAATGTGTCGGCTTCAAATCATATCTCGCCACTGAAACTTATTTTGATTCCTTGCGCCAGGAAAATTTCATCCCCAAAACCGCCAAAAGCTGCAGCGCTGCATCTGTCGGTTGTGATGAATTCACCAATCTGGATCAGGTGGCTGCCGGCGGGGAAGCGGTTGAAAATTATACCTATCTGCGCCAGTGCGTCAAGCCGGATTCGATCGGATCCAATTGTAATGAATTCTATACCTGGGAAGGCTCCAATGAATCCGGCTTCCAGTTGAGGGTGATGTCGCTTAACGCCACCGCCTTGCTCGAGCCGGCCATCACCGACACGACAACGGATAGCAATAATTGCACCGAAACGATCTATAATCTGGCGGCGACCGATCCCGGCTATAATTCTGATTGCCGTGAATTCTACAATACCAACGGCATAAAGAGCTGGCACCTGTATTCCTTGACGGTCAGCTGTGACGAGGACTGCCATCCGTATCGCCGCACCGAGGTGAATATCGATCCGAGTATCACTGAAAGCGATTGTGTCGGCGCTGATATGAATTGGGCCGATCATGACGGCAATAGTGCGCCGGATTGCGCTCTCTGCAAGAACGGCGGCGAGTGGTCGCCAGACCATGGAGCCTGTATCTATGATGCCATCCCGAGCCAGGGACGGGTCTGCAAAGCATCGGCTGTCGGCTGTCGCGAGTATACCGGCTCTTCCGGCCGCAACATCCGCGTGATTTTGAATAACAACTTTGAGGACGGCACCCAGCAGAATTGGATCGGAGGAAGTTTGTCGAACGAATCGATCATCGTCGGCGGGCGTTCATTATTGTCAGCTGCGCAAGTCTATAAGGATGTTACTAATATCGTACAACCGGAAAAATCATATATTTTAAGCTTCATTGCCAAGTCTGACGGGGCGACTACCCTCGAAGCGCGGTTCACGAATAGCGCCGGATCATCCACCGGCTTCGGCCTGGTACCGTCGTCCGGGAATCTATCCGGTGATTGGCAGGTTTATGAATTGAATCTGGCTCGCATCGATCATGATCTGAGTGATTCAGCCAACGTCGAGAATCTGTTCATCATCGGCACCGGCGGCCAATTCTATATCGATAACATCAAGTTGACGGAAATCGTGAACCGTTACTATCTGATAAAACAAAACCCTTGGAATACACCGGAGGTTTGCGATTCCGATCTTTCGGGCAATGCGTCGCCAGGCTACATGCTTGGCTGCGAGGAATATACGGATCGCGACCGGCAGACCCATTACCTAAGATCATTCGCCTACCTTTGCTCTGAGTCGGCAGTCGGCTGTGAAATGATGATCGATACGATGAATTCGTCAAATCCGCTTGAAGAAGAATTCAATACTGACAATACGGCCGCGACTGAAGATCCGACGGGGATAGACGATATCACTATTCCGGAGGACGATTATGTGTATGCCGTTTTTGACAAGGAAAAACAATGCAACTCGGATGATAAGGGCTGCCAGCGTCTGGGCAAGCCATACAGTTACGACGGCGATATTCTGTATAGCGATATTTATCTGAAAAATAATCCTGATGAATACCCGACCGCGATGTGCACTTTGGATGCGGCAAACTGCGGGAAATATTCAAGCGCCGACGGTACCAGCTACTTCAAGAATCCGGGCGATCAGGTTTGTGAGTGGCGCCAGGGCTATCAGCTGGAATGGGGCTGGTATAAGAAAAAGATCAACCGTTGTGATACGGATAGTGACGGCACCGGTGATGGCGATGTTTGCATCAGCGATAATGATTGTACTTCTCCGGAAAAGTGCCTGAAAGAAGGTAACAGCGATATACCTTGCGATGTCAGTAATTTTAAGACTTTCGGTTTCGGCGAGAATCTGGTTGATCAGCCGGGTCAGGACGCAAGCGGCGATTATTGGGTCGGCCTGTGTTCGGCCGATGATGCCGGTTGCAGCGAACTTATCGATCCAATGAGCCAGTTTTCGAATAATCTGATATATAATTATGATTTTTCTCAGGGGTCGGGCGCTTCGAGATACGGCTGGACCGGCAACCAGCAGCAGGTAAAAACCGATCAAAATACTTTATACCGGCTCGCAGGCAGAAGTAATCTCTCGGGTTCGTTTACAGTAACCTGTCCCGGCAATATCAGTATTATCGATGAAAATAATAATTTGGTTCCTTCCGGCGTTTCACGGACGCTAGCCTTGGATCCGGCGTCCATGAGAAGCGTATTGTTTTATTCGGATAGCAACGATCAGTGCATATTGAACATCAGCGCCTTACCCGGTTCTGCCGGCATCGCGGAAGTAGAACTGAAGAAAGTGGTGGTCAATTATCAGAAAAAGCAGGGACTTGATGCTAAAACCTGCAATGGCGTAGTCGATTTCAATGACGGTTGCGTGCTGTTCAATCAGCGCAGCCAGAATGGCCTGAGCCTAAGCGTTCTTAATTATGATGCTGAAACCAGCATCAGCGCGCCGAACACGATAAATCCGATCGATGATACCGTCGACTCCAATAAATTATTAAAGGTCAGCCCGGATCGCGTCTGCGATAAATGGCTAGCCTGTAAGAGCCAGCTGGAGGTGAAAAATGAGAAAGGCCAGAAAGAGAATTCCTGTCTCGATATCGGCTTATGCAACAGCGTCGATGCCAACGGCAACTGCGACAACTTCCTGTTCGTTGATACCCAAAATCAGAGCGTTGCCGGCACCAACCTGGCTAATGGCCAGAGCATCAACAATCTATCCGGCCTTACCAAAGTCGGTGCCTCGCCGGACGATTATTATAATTATTCAGCGATGACCCAGCAAGGGAATCTGGCAGAAGTATCGAATGGAAATTTCGAATTAGCCGGCAGCGAAGGTTATCCCTATGGTTGGTCAGCAATGAATACTGAATGGAAATCGTCTTATTTTAAGATAATAAGTAATCCTTATGACATGCAGAAAGAGGGTATCAACCAAGCGCCGGACGGCCGCGGATTTTTAAAGGCCGGCATTTCCAAATCGATCATATCCGAACAGATAGACGTGTCAGATGGCACGGAATACATTCTTTCCTTCTATTATAATACCTATAACTTATCTGAAGGCAATGCGGTTTTGAATATTGTTGATGGCGACAACCCCAGCACGATAATTTCCAGTATGACCTTAGCATTCGGCAAAGATTGGCAGCTCGCCAACGTCAGATTTGAGCCGAACAGCAGTAAAATAAAAATAATTATCGCTTCAGTGGCTGGCGCGACAAAAGGAAATTATTATATCGATGATATAAAAATTGCTCCATCCTTGAATTACAAAAATAACAGTTACGCGGCACAAAGCTGCAGATTATATCCGGAAGACACGGCTTTGTCCTGTAATTATTTGGATGAATCTGGAATAAATCAGAAGGGCTGGCTGGGTTATTGCTTGGAGTATGACCGTTTCCCCGGCGGCTCTAATGCCTGCCTCAGCTGGTGGCCGGTTGACCGGGTAAACGGTAATGGCATAGTTGGCAGCGGAGACTTTGGCGGCTATGGAGGGAAGACACCTTTGTATTATTGCGCCGAATTAGATGGTGACTTCGTCCTGGTAGAAAATAGAAAAGGTGAACTTATCAATTACACCGAGCAGACAAGCTGGGGCGGCCCTCTAGGCTTTATCGGTGAAGCCTGGAGCACGCTGACAAGCTTTATACCGTTTAATCAATATATTGATCCGATTTTGTTGGTTAGCGGCAATGATAGTTATGAAGAAATGTTCGATATCGGCGATAACGGCGCTGGATTTTCCCAGGATTGTCCGACAAATCATGGATACCGCTATGATGTACAGACAGCAACCGACGAAGACTGGTTCACCGAAACCGTCAAGGTTTGGACCTACTGCAATCCATCCGCTCGAATGATTGCTCCGAGCCAAAACAGCTCGGATGGCAGCGGCTGGTATGAATTTAATGGTTCTTTGATCAAATGGACCAACCGCGGAAACAGAAATCGCGGAGCAAAACGATGGGAAATAGACTACGGCTTGAAAATTTATGAACCGTCGACCGGCGAGCTTTATAATCCGAACGAATATCTGCCGAAATGCAAGAGTTTTTTCAAAACGACCAGCGACCTTGGTCAGAATAAGGCCTGGTTAGGCCGTGTGAGCGAAGGCAGTACTTATCAGGTGCAATCATTGGATTATACTTATCAGGCCGATGATGAGCCTTTCGGTTCGGCAGTGCCCCCGGCGCCGGCCAATAATCCATATGAATGGGACGGTAATTATCAAGCCGGCATACAACAGATATCGATAAATTCAGAAGATAGCGGGATGGTAAGAGCCGGTTCGCCTTATAGTTGCGATGGTCAAAAATGCGATAATTTTGGTCAGTGCAGCATCAGTAAGCAGTTATGTTTTAATCCTCGCTGCGATGGCGCGGATTGCAATTGGATAATTAACGGAAACTACACTTACAAAAATGCGATTACCACTTTTGAGGCCTGTTCTAATCCGGCCAGCAGCATCGCAAGCTGCGTAGCGGATGGCGGCCGCGAGTTCGGTTGGGAGCTTCCTGATACTCCGATGCAATGTCCGAAGGGAGAATTTTGCGATGAAGCGTTAATGAATTTGGAATTGTCGTCAACACGCGCGCAGGCGGCAGATTTGGCAAGTCGAATTTTTGCTAAAAATTATGGCACTTATGTTTGGGGAGGCGAGGCCGGATTCTGCCAAGGCGGAACCGCATCCGGTACGGCCTGCGAACAAGTCGGCAATCAATGTCCGGGCGGTTTTTGCAACTCCGGCTGCAGAATTTTAAGCGCTAGCGGCGCAAGTATGATAAGCAGTTCAACGCCGCCGAACAATTGTATGGCTCAGCCAAATCCGGATGCATTCTGTGTGGGAACAGTAAATTCCCGAATCATGAACCCGTATAAGCCGGCCGTAACGATGGCTGCATTGAATGTAGCCGGATTTAATGATTGTGTTCCAATAAATATTGCTTGCGGAGGAGGCAATCCATATCCGAGCTGTTGTTCGATGACCTCTGATCCTGTGGCATGCGCAACCGCACTTAATGGCCTGGATCCCGCCACTAATCTCTGTCGCTACACTAATACGCAATGCAGCAGTAACAACGATTGTCTTTATAATGCAGTCTGCCAGTATGACTCATGTTCGGGCGGCACAAAAGCCGGTTCTGCGTGTTCTTCGGAACAGACTTGCCCCAGCGGACAATGCATTCCGACAGCAGCAGACTATGGGCGGTATTTGCCAACTAATGATAATAAATGGGATGTGCCGACTACAATTTGCCCCGGCCTTATCCGGCCGGCCTATCCGGCTGATTATTGCGGCATACCGCCGGTGGTTACAAACATCAAGGTCAATAATACCGCTGGGCCGTCTATAAGCATCAACCGCAACGGCTTGGTGAATCTGACGTTCAATTCCACGTTGGATAAGAATCAGCTGCCACTGGTCGGCTATACTGTCGATTGGGGCGACAACGAAGTCAGCACGGTAAGCGGCATCGAATCTAATGATAAACAGGATGCGACCAATCCCCACTCCCTGTACCATATTTATGATTATTATAATTTACGCAGTAAATTTGACAGCGCTACGGTTGCGGATCCGACGAGCATTGAGTGCCCGGCCGGCCTCGACTATTGCCGCGCCAAGCCGAAAGTGATGGTTCAGGATAATTGGGGCTGGTGCAATGAGGGCGCCACCACCAATATGTGTAATTCTACCGGCCCGATGACGGTCTTTTCCACTATGTCGGCAACTGATCATTGGGAAGAATTTGCTGGCGAAATCAGGGTGTATGAAAATTAAAGCTAATGCATAATGGATTATTATTCAGCGACAAATCCTGCAGCAAACGATGATCAGGCCGAAAAAGAGCGGGGGGTGGAGCAAAGACTGAAATGGGAGCAAAGGCGGGCGAGACGGTTGGCACTTCTGGAGCAGCGGAAACAGGCACAGGAGAAAAAAAACACCGATAAAAAAGATGGAAGCACCTCGGCCAAGCCTGTCAAAAAGAATACCAAGGACTGGGCGATAAACTCGCTTCTGCCTAAATGGGGGTTTTTCCGCTGGTGTCGCGCCCGTTTCCGCGGAGACGCTATGGATGCAAGGAGCATCGCAGAATTACTTGTTGTTTTGTTCGGGAGCATAAGAAGTTGTCTGACTTCGACCGTAATCGTAACAACGCTGATTTTGGTCATCGGCTGGTTGTTAGGCGGTATGGCCTTTCTATATACTCTCTATAATATCGGCAGAACTGTCCTCGGCGCTTTAGTCGATTTGTTAACAAATGCGGGAGGCGATATCGCGGCTTAAAGCGGATAAAAACAAAAGATGAATTTTGTTCAAACCAAAAAAATAAGCAGAAAAAAAACCATCATAGCGATCGTGGTTTTTTTGCTGGTGTTCGTGATTTCCGCCAAGCCGGTAGCAGCGGCACCGACGCTTGGCGAAGACATCGCCTCGGTCGTCAGTTGGATCTTGAGCGGCATAAATTATGCGCTCGGGTACATCCTGACTTTTCTTTTTACTGTGTTGGTTTCGGTAGCGCAGTATAATGACTTTATCAAATCCGCGCCGGTGACGGCCGGCTGGGTAATCGTCCGCGATTTGTGCAATATGTTTTTCATCCTGATCCTGCTGGTCATCGCCTTTGCCACCATCCTGCGGGTCGAAAGTTATCCATGGAAAAAACTGTTGCCGAAACTCATCCTGATGGCGGTGCTGATCAACTTTTCCAAGACCATCTGCGGCCTGATCATCGATTTTTCACAGGTGATTATGCTCACCTTCGTCAGTGCTTTTTCCCAGAATGGGGCGAACAATTTAGTCGGCATGTTCCAGGTGGATCAATATCTGTCAACAGGCAAATGCAGCGTCGGTTCCGGCTTGAGCTATGCGATACTTTTAGGCTCGATTTCAGGTACCATCGCCCTGGTCATCACCTTGGTGGTTACGGTGGTATTGGTGGCGATCCTCGTTATGAGAATCGTGATGTTGTGGATTTATGTGATTTTGTCTCCCCTGGCGTATCTGCTTTCCGCCTTTCCTCAAGGCAGCCAATATTCCGGCCGATGGTGGAGCGAGTTTTCCAAGAATGTGACTACCGGGCCGATCCTGGCTTTTTTCCTTTGGTTGGCCTTGACCACTGCCAGCACCACGACCATTGAAACAGGAACTGTCAATAACGCTTTATATAATTCGGCGGCGGCAACTTCCAAAAGCGCCACCAGCACCGTCTGCGGCGGCACAGACCTGTTTACCACCGGACCGTTTCAGAAATACATCGTAATCATCGGCCTTCTTGTGGGCGGCTTGATTGTCACCCAGCAAGCCGGCGGTATGGCTGGCGGCATGGCCAGTAAAGGCCTTGGCTGGGCGAAGAAGTTCAGCGGCGCGGCCGTGGCCGGCACTGCAGCCGCAGCGATCTGGAAGAAGAGTTCGCAAGCAACCAAGGATGCGGTAGTGGCCACTGCCAAAACAACCGCAAGAACCGGACTGAGGGCTGGCGGCGCTATTATCGGCGCCGGTGCGGCCAGCGACTCCACCCGCGGCAAGATAGGCACCTTTGTAAATACCTGGGGTAATGAGATGAAGACGAACAGGATGAAGGAAAAAACCAAGAAACGACAAAAAACTTTGGAAAAATTCGGTATGGGAGAAAAAACCATGGAAGCCTTGGAAGTGGTGGCAAAGGATGAAAAAGTTAAGCGGGCAACCGGTATAGTCAAGGGAGCGGTGCTTGGTGCCGGTGTCGGCATCGCGACGGGCGGCCTGGGCTTTGTGCCAGCGATGCTTGGAGCGAGCGGTGGCGGTGTCGCTGGCGTCTCTGGGCAAGCAATAAAAGAAGGCTTCGGTGGACTGCTTGAAAAGTGGGGGTTGAAAAAAGCGGAAGGCAGAAATAAAGATATCCAAGAATTGAACAACAGGAAAGATACCGCCATTTCCAGATTAGAGAGCAATCGGGAAGATAGCCAGGCAAAAATTGATCTGGCAAGAGGCGAGGCTCTTGCTGACCAGCGGATGCGTACCGCGCCGGGAGCCAGATTACGAGCCGCTGAGAGTGATTTGGCCAAGTTTGATGCCGACCCGGAAAGTGATGCTGAAATCAGCAGGTTGAAGAGAAGGGGCGCTCCAAAAGAAGAAATCAATCAAGCGATAGCCAACAAAAAAAATTCGCTGCAAAAAACTTTGAATCAGGCAGAGAATGATTTTAATGAATCGACAGCGGTCAGGGATATCAGGACAAAACACAAAACGGACAGTGATAAAAATACAGAAGCTTATACGAAAGAAAAGCAGCTGGTTGAAGAGAAATTTCAGGGATTTTTCAAGGCTCAGGGGCTGGATAAGCAGATTGGAGCAGGCGTCTCTGCCGGGATTCGCGACTTTGGTAAATATTTGAAAAATTATAACCCGAACCATCTGACCGCGGAAGCGGCCAAGGAGGGTGCGAAGGAAATGAGAGGCGCAGCCGACCTGAGGAATAAATTGACGAGAGGAGATTTGAACATCGAAGATACAGAGGACAAAAAATTGTATTCGGCGAGCGGCATCACCTCCTCGCAGCAGAAATTCTTTGATAAGCTGTCAGACGGCACCAGGGAATCAGCTGAGGCAATTAATAATATGGCAAAGAGTTTGGCTAAATTTTCAAGCGGCTTGCAGAAACCGACTAAAGATCAACCGGGCAATCTGGTCGCGCTGAAGCAATTGATCGCGTCGCAGATTTCGGCAGGTAAATCGACCGATCATCTGTCGAGCGTGATCGGCCATCTGGATAAGATTGATACCGGAGATAAAAAAGACCGCGTAAAGGTTGAAGATTTTGTAGAGAAAAAAACATAAATATGATATCCATCGAAGAAGCGATAGAACAATTCAACCAGCTGCCGCCGGAGATGATTATTGAATTCAGTAGCAAGCGGGTGATTGAAAAATTACAGAAACTTGAAGAAAAATACAAAATTTCTTTAAGCGGTGTGGTGATTTTGGTTACGGTTAACGCCTTGAGTTTTGCGCAGCTCCCCGGTTATTTAGCCGATGAATTTGAATTGGAGAAATCAACAGCCGAGGCGGCCAGCAAGGAATTGGAAACTCAAATTTTTAATCCGATCAGCAAGCGTCTTAATTTTTTAAACCCATCAGGACAAAAACAGCTCATTTCACTAGAGGAAGAAAAAGCCATGTTGTTGAAAATCTTCAAAGAAGACCTGCTCTGGGAATTGAACAGCCACCCGTTGATCCTTGAGGCGATCAATAAGCGGATTTTTTTCATTCTGGCGCATCAGCCGGATTTCAAGAAGGAGCTGGAGAACACGTTGTATGAAAATATAGAACGGCTTGGCTCGGCGCCCCTGCTCGTTGACGGCAGACAGGCGACAAATAATATCGCCAATTGGTTGAAGAATTTCATCAAACAGGAGGGCGCCTCGATGTTTGACCAGCTGACCCTGTCGCGTTTCGTCAGCAATAACGCGAATACCAAAACGATGGACGAGGAGCAAAAAAAGCTGTTGATCAAGATATTGCTGATCTACCGTAACATAAAGTTTTTTCCCGAAAGCATGCCGAGCGATGACGGGGAGGATTGGGAAATCTTACCGGCCGAGGAAGAGATCGAAGCAAAGCAAGCGAGGGTGGAAAAGCGGCTGGAGGGACGCGAGAAAAAATTGAAAGAACTGCAGGAAATCGCCGAGCAATTCGCCCCGGGTACTTTGGAGCGCCGGGCGGTAGACGAGGAAATTCGGAAAATCAGTTAATCAGGGTTATTGCGTTTTTTGTCATTCCCGGCGAGCGATAGCGAGGAAAGGGAATCTTTTTCTATAAAAAAATTTTAAGATTCCCGCCTACGCGGGAATGACAGTAATAATGTTTGATTATTTATTAAAATTCAATAAGCTGCCCCAGGAATTGCGGGATGAGGTGTCCACGCCTTTGGTGATGGCCTCGATCGATGAGCTGGAAGAACGGTTCGGGGTGAATTTGGCGACCGTCATCATGCGGGTGATGGTCAAGGAAATCAGTTTTGCCGATCTGAAGCAGTTTTTCATGGAGGAATTCCAGTTGAGCGAACCGATGTCAGAACAGCTGCAGGTCGAGCTGGCGGGAAGAGTTTTTTTGAAGGTAGCTGATTATCTGGGAATTGATTTGGAAGCGATCGTCAGCAAAACGGGCGCAGATGCCGCGCCGCCCGGACCGGACATTATGGCAGTTCCAGCGGCGCCGGCAGCGGCAGAAAATCAGGTGCGCGGCGCGCAGTTTTTTTTCTCATCGGAAGATGAAGAGGAAATCAGGGAACTGACCAAGAAGTCGATAGCTGAGCCGCAGGCGCAAGAGCGGGTAAATAATGCAGCTGATTTGGAAGGTCGTTTGGCGATCATCATCACTAAAGCGGAAATTAATTTTGGCAGCGAGGAATTGACTAGCCGGTTCAAATTGATTTTGCGGACTTACTTGCGGGGCATCCGGACGCGGCTGGACACCAAACTCACCCTGACCAAAGCGTTCGAATCCGGCGGGCTCGGTTTTGACAGTGATTCGGCAGAGATGGTTCTCGGGCTGGCCGATAAGAGCGAAGAGCTCTTGAAAAGCGAACCGAAAAAAGAAGCAGTCGCGACAAAACCTCCGGCCAATAGCTTGGACGCTCTGATGGCGGTAGGCGCGCGGGATATCGAATACGACCTTGGTAAAGAGCTGGCAAAAAAAGAAGCGGCTAAAGCCGTCATTTCTCCGGCGCCGCCGGCCGCGGAGCCGGCTCAGGTTCCGCCAATCGCCACAGAAATCGAGCCGCAACCGGAAGTGCCCATACAGGCCTTTTCAAAAATACCCGCCGTACCGCAGCCAGAACCGGAAATGGAGCCGCTAGTCATCAAACACGCGCCGGAAACCGGCAGCAAGATCAAGATGGCGGATATCAAATACGTACCGAAAACCATGGAGCCGAGCGAAGAGCTCGGATTCATGGATCTGGCAAGTTTTCGCCGGCTGGAAAAAGAACCGGAAAAAATTATCGGCAAGATCAGGGACAAAATAAAATTATTGGAGGCGGAAAGCTATGGCAAGAAATTGGAGGCAGTCAAAGCCTGGCGGCAAAGTCCGGTCAACAAGCTTTATCTGGCTATCGGCGAGGCGGCGATCGCCAACAACAAGCCGATTGATATAATCATCGAGGAGCGCCGTGCCGGCGGCGAGGAAGTGCTTTCAAGCGAGGAATTTGAGGCTATTATGACGCTAAACAAGGATTTGAGGTATTGATTAACAATCTCACCCCGACCCCCTCCTGGCTAGGAGAGGGAGAAAATATAATATGCAACAATTTACGGTTCCACAATTCATCGATGTCGAGGACAAGATTATCGGTCCGATCACTAGCCGGCAGTTTGTGATCATGCTTGGCACTTTCTTGTTGATTGCCATCAACTATAAGATTTTTTATTTCAGCATGTTTCTGGTCGTAAGCATTCCGGAAATGGCCATCGCCCTGGTTTTTGCTTTCATCAAAGTGAACAGCCGGCCGTTCCATTTTTTTCTATTGAACATCATCCAGACCCTTAAGCGCGCCGGGTTGCGGATCTGGAGCAACGCCAACAATTATTATGAAGTGGAATTGGATAAAAAACCGACCGTTGATCCGCTGTCAGGGTCAACAGCCGCTAAATCCCGTGAATACCAGACTTCCCGTCTGCAGGAACTTTCATTGATTGTCGATACGCAAGGGGCGTATAAAGGGGAGGAGAAATAATTTTAGATTTTAGATTTAAGGTTTTAATCAGAGAATTATGGCTGGAAATAAACTAGCCAGCGGCAAAATTTCGGCCTCCACCCAGCGTTATCTGGACATAGCCGAGATCCGCGACAACACGGTTATCATGAAAGACGGCACCTTGCGCGCCGTGATTCTGGTTTCCAGCATCAATTTTTCCCTGAAAAGCGAGGATGAGCAGAACGCCATCATCGCCGCTTACGTAGGTTTTTTGAATAACATCGACTTCCCGCTGCAGGTGGTAGTGCAGTCACGCGAGCTCGATATAGAAAATTATCTAGTCGCGCTGAAGCAGAAAGAGAAAGAACAGACTAACGAACTTTTAAAGATACAAATCGCCGAATATATCCAATACATCACCGAACTGATTTCCATCGGCAAAATCATGAACAAGAAATTTTATATCGTGGTGCCGTATAATCCGCTGTCCGACAAACAGAAGGGCTTTTTCTCTTCGTTATCGGACGCCTTGAAGCCGGGCGCGATGGTAAAGATGAAACGCGAGATGTTCCTGCGTCGACGGGAAAAGCTGACCCGCCGGTCGGAGAATGTGATTGGCGCGTTAGCTTCGATCGGACTTAATTCGGTTGAATTGGACACACAGAGCCTGATCGAATTGTATTATAACACCTATAATCCGGTCACTTCCGCCAATGAAAAATTGGTCGACGTAAATAAGCTGAGGATTTCAGAATAATGCAAAAATTAAAGATCAAAAATCAAAATGACAATGAAAAATTCAAAATGTTTAATTCAGGGAGGTAAAAATATTGGACAATTAATCATTAATAAAGTTGCTGCAAATTAGTAATTAATAATTGAATTTATTAATTTTAAATTTTAATCTGTCATTTTCCATTTTGATATTTGCATTTTACACTTTCTATGTTCAATCCGAAAAACATCCAACAGCAGGAAGCTGAAGAGATAGAAAAGAAGCGCCAGCAAGTGCTGGCGACGGTGGCGGCTGAGCAGACGGTGGAGGCCGCCAAAGAGCTGGTCGAAGAGGAAAAGATCCTGCGTCGGGGCGTGATCACCATCAAGGATCTGATCGCGCCGGCCAGCCTGCAGCGTTTTCCCGACTATCTCAGGCTTGGGGAAAAATTCGTGCGTACGGTTTTCGTCATCAACTATCCGCGCTATATCGGCGTCGGCTGGTTCGCGCCGATCATCAACCTGAACACCACCATCGACATCTCCATGTTTTTTTATCCGATCTCTTCGCCTATCGTCCTGAAACAGCTTAAAAAGAAGGTCGGCGTGCTGGAGGCGCAGATCATCGGCGATGCCGAAAAGGGCGCGGCGCGCGATCCTTTGCGCGAGACGGCGTTGCAGGACATCGAAGCCTTGCGCGACGCACTGACGCAGGGAACGGAAAAATTTTTCCAATTCGCGCTGTATGTCTCGATCTATGCCGACAGCAAGGAGGAGCTGGACCATGAAACCGACGAGATCGAGAATATTTTCGGTTCGCGCCTGGTCTTTTCGCGGCGGGTCTTCTACCAGTCTGAACAGGGGTTCAATTCCACCATGCCGCTCGGCAATGATGAGCTCTATATCGCCTTCAACATGAATTCTTCACCCATCGCCTCTTCTTTCCCTTTCATGTCATCCGAACTGACCAGCGACAACGGCATACTCTACGGCATCAACCGGCACAATAATTCGCTCATCCTGTTCGACCGTTTCTCATTGCAGAACGCCAATACCGTGGTGTTTGCTACTTCCGGCGCCGGCAAGAGCTATGCCATCAAGCTGGAGGTGTTGCGCAGCCTGATGATGGGCGCGGAAGTCATTATCATCGATCCGGAATTCGAGTACAAACACCTCTCGGACGCGGTCGGCGGCACTTACGTGAATATTTCGCTGTCGAGCGAAAACAAGATCAACCCGTTCGATCTGCCGCGATCTATCGGCGGCGATTCGCGCGCCGAAGATATCATCCGCAGCGCGGTCATCACCACCAAGGGCCTGATCCGCCTGATGCTCGGCGAGCTGAATCATCAGGAAGACTCGATCATCGACCGAGCGCTACTCGAAACATTTGCCAAGAAAGATATCACCGCCGAGGCCGACCTGACCAAGGTGGAGCCGCCGATCATGCAGGATCTGCAGGACGTGCTCGAAGGCATGGAGGGTGGAGCCGATCTGGCCCTGCGCTTGCGCAAATACACCGAAGGCACCTTTGCCGGCTTACTCAATAATCCGACCAACGTCAAGATGGATAACCAGCTGGTCTGCTTTTCGGTGCGCGACTTGGAAGACGAACTGCGGCCGATCGCGATCTATACCATCATCAACTATATCTGGAATACGGTGCGTTCGGAAGTGAAGCGCCGCATCCTGGTGATCGATGAAGCCTGGTGGATGATGCAGCATGAGGACTCTGCCAAGTTCATCTACGCGCTGGTCAAACGCTGCCGCAAATATTATCTCGGTGTGACCACCATCACCCAGGACGTGAACGACTTTTTGACCTCGCCTTACGGCCAGGCGATCGTGACCAACTCCTCTCTGCAGCTCTTGTTGAAGCAGTCGCCGGCAGCGATCGCTCTGATCCAAAAAACTTTCAATCTGACCGAAGGTGAAAAATATCTGCTGTTGGAATGCGGCGTGGGCGAAGGTATTTTCTTTGCCGGCTCCAGGCACGCGGCTATCAAGATAGTCGCTTCCTACACCGAAGACCAGCTGATCACTACCGACCCGAAACAGCTGCTGGAGATTGAGGAGGCAAAAAAGGAGTTTGCCGCGAGCGTGGATAGTCAGGGGGAGATTAGAACACCCCAGGGCAGCGATGAGCAAATTGTGTTATAATAATGTTGTCATTCCCTCGGCTTGGGAATTGTAAGATAAAGTATGGACCGAAGAATTACAGGAGCCTTGATTTTACTCTTGGGCCTCGCTTTGGCGGGAGGGATTATTTATGTTTTGTTTTTTTATGATTTTAAGTCCGGGCAGGCGCCTGCCCCGGAGCAAAAACCCGCAGTAACCGACAACAAATCAGCCAGTCAGCCGCCCACACCGACGCCTATCGGCGAAAAGAAAGTTATCGAGGCCAAGACTCCGGTCGCGCCCAAAGTTGTCGGCGAGGCAGACCTGAAGCAGATGGCCGGACTTTTCGCGGAACGTTTCGGCAGCTATTCCAATCAGTCGAACTACCGCAACATGCGCGACCTGGAAATTTTCATGACCGCCAAACTTGCCGCCTGGGCGGAGGATTTTATAAAAAAGAATATAGAGAGCAAAATCGACACCAGCATCTATTACGGTATTTCCAGCAAATCAATTTCCACGACGGTCAAAGAGTTTAAGCCGGATGAAGGGGTCGCCAGAATCATGGTGGGCACCCAGCGTCGCGAGTCATTGGCTACCGGAGCGAATACCGCCGGTTTCGGGCAGAATATCGAAATCGTCTTTTTGAAACAGGGCGGAATGTGGAAAGTGGACGAGGCGAACTGGCAACCGAAATGATCGGGTAATTAGGAATGGATATTAAGAGCTGCTACAATCGAATGAAGAAGAAAGCCAGCATCGCCTGGTCTTTTTTTGTTGATCTGTTATTTCCGATCGAGTGTCTTGATTGCGGGCTTGAGGGCGAGTGGCTCTGCGCCGGCTGTTTTTTGAAATTGAAAATCAACGACCGGCAGGCCTGCCAGGGCTGCTCTCGGCCGGGCTTGAGCGGCGCAATTTGTCCCGATTGCAAGCCGGCTTGGGCGCTTGATGGCGTACTTGCCGCGCTCGATTATGACCGGGCGGTTTCAGCCAAGCTGATCAAAGCCCTGAAGTACGGTTTTGTCAAAGAGATCAGCCCGGTACTCGCGAATATTTTTTTGAAATTTTATCGCAGTTTGAAACTTCAGGATTTAGCGCCTGATTTCGGCGGGCGGCAGATGATTGTCATGCCGGTGCCGCTCCACTCGAAGCGTCTGCGCTGGCGCGGCTTCAATCAATCGGAATTGATCGCCCGGCCGATTGCAGCAGGTTTGAACGGAGAGTTTTTGGGTGATATTTTAGTCAGAACGAAAAATGTTTTGCCGCAGACACAGTTCAAGGGAAGCGAGAGATCAAGAAATATCCAGGGTTGCTTTGATTATATCGGTGATAAAAAACTGGTTAATGGTAAAATCATCATTTTGGTCGATGACGTAGTTACCACCGGCGCGACGATGAATGAGTGCGCTAAAGTCTTGAAAAGGGCAGGGGCGAGAAAGGTTTGGGGTTTTGCGATGGCAAGGGGGTAAAAGGGTGATATAAGGGGATTGAAGGGTTTACATATCGGTATTTTTATATTACAATAGGGCAGAGCCAATTAAGGAGCGAATCGCTCATTTTTTAATTCTTTAATAATTTTGTTGGTAAAATTTTCTAGTAGTTCATATTAAGGCGCATAGTCCCTTCTCCTGGACAGGAGAAGGACAGGATGAGGTAGAAAGACGATAGTACGCAGACATATATTTTAATCAGGTAACTTATAGATTTGTTTCACGCAAAATGAACCTCACCCCGGCCCTCTCCTGGCCAGGAGAGGGAGAAATTACCCATAAAATATTGATTATTGGAAAGGTGGCCGAGTGGCTGAAGGCAGCATCCTGCTAAGATGTTGACTCTTTACGGGGTCCCAGGGTTCGAATCCCTGCCTTTCCGCAAATTAAAATCACCAGGCATTTGCCTGGTGATTTTAATTTGCGGATGTGCAGGAGATGAACCCTCGCCTGATAAAGGTGATAGTAAATAAAAACAATTTTATAAACATAATAATTTAAAATCGCAAATGGTTACTTACTGACGGCGTGGGGCTTCCGCCCCGTTCGAATCCCTGCCTTTCCGCACAAATAAAAATACCGCCGTGATTCACGGCGGTATTTTTATTTGTTTGAAGTTAAGGAGGGATTCGAACGGGAAGGGTTTGGGAAACGGGAGTTTCCCACCTTGTCCGGGGGAGGATACTAGGAGGGGTGGAAACCCCTCCTAGAGAGGAGCGCCAGCGACGATTCGAATAGCGAAGAGCCCTCCCTTTCCGCATGATACTTATTGACATTTTGCTTATTTTAGAGTATTTTGTTCGTAAGGAGAATTAATAATTTTTAAAAAAAATTTATGTTGTTTTTTAATTCACCTTTAATTGGGGGGTTGATTTCAGGTATCGCAACACTTGTAACGGGTTTAATTGCAATCTATGTTTTTAAATTACAGAAAAAAAATCAGGAAATAAACGCAGCCACTACTATTTTATTAGAAATTAGAAATGCTGAAAATAAAATTAATGAAATAATAGAAAGGCTGGATAAACAAAGTCATACGGATTTGCCGTCAGTATTGCCGACAAATAGCTGGAGGCGAAATTCTCATTTATTTGTGAAGCATCTTGATTTGGACAATATTGAGCTTTTAAATACTTTTTATACCTCATGTGAAATTATTGAGGATTTAGTAAATCGACAAAATAATTATTTTTGGATAACAACAGAAGAAAGGGCAAAAACAGTACAGCACCTTCTAGCTACAATTCATGATGATTATCAGAAAGATAGGCTTGAGAATGACGTTAATGCACAGGCAAAATTTGATGCCAGAAAGTCTGCGTTGGATCAGTTTTACGGAAATGACAGCCTTTCGTATGCGCCAAACAAAACAGTAAATGGCTTAAAATATCATTCTCAAAAATTACAAAGAATTATTGCCACGCCATGCGGAGAGCAATTAAAAAAAATAGCAAAGTTGAGTAAGTAGCGATTCAACATCACCCCCCTTTCCGCAGACATTAACTTGACAAAAACATAGATAAATGCTATGTTTTTTTGTCGCATTGTTCATCAAATCCACAAATACGAACGGAGGGCAAGGGAATGATGAGAATAGTCAGAGACTATTTGAATACTGCCAAAGAAAACGAGGCAGTCTTCAGGAGCATTTTGAGGGATTTGAAAAACAACCGGAAGACAAGGCCCATGGGCATGTACGTTCCGGAGAGCCTGCAAACAGAGGCTCCGCTTGAGGAAATATTCCGGCTGTACTCTGAAGGAAGGCGGTATGGGATATTCTCTATCTGCGATTTCGGGATCGAAAGGGTCGGCAATGAAACCTTTGCCATCATCTCTTTTCAAGACGTCGCCTGCCTTTCCGGCGGCGGTGCTACATTGCGGTATGCAGTGAATAACAAAGAGGCATCTTACCTCAAAGCAGAAGGGGTAATGATGAGCTAAGCTAAGCTCAAATCTTCGGGAAAGCAACCCCGAAGATTTTTCATAAGAGATTTATTAAATTTCTATAACAAGGCTCCAACTACGCTACGCCCTATCCGCACATAAAATAGCCCCGCAATCCGCCAGCTGGTGGAGCGGGGCTATTTTAATGTTTCCTTAATTCAGGGCGCCTATACTTCTATTAGTAAACTATAAACTAACTTAAACGTATGAGAAAAATAATTTTGTTGACATTTATGACCTTGGACGGCGTCATGCAGGCGCCCGGCGGCCCCGAGGAGGATACCTCGGGCGGTTTTAAATACGGCGGGTGGACAGTTCCTTATTTTGATGAGTTCTCGGGCAAAGTCATGGACGAGCAAATGAAAGGACAGTATGACCTTCTTCTTGGAAGAAAAACATATGAAATATTTGCAGGCTATTGGCCGCAACATGCAGATCAGTGGCCTCAAGTTAACAAAATTACAAAATATGTCGTCACAAAAACCTTGGAAAACCCGGGCTGGGAAAATACTGTCGTTATCAAAGACGATGTTGTGGCAGAAATAAAAAAGCTCAAAGAGCAGGACGGCCCGCCGCTGCAAGTATATGGGAGCGGCAACTTGATCCAAACGCTCTTGAAGCACGATCTGGTGGATGAATTGTGGCTCAAAATATTTCCCATCACGCTTGGTAGAGGAAAACGTTTGTTCGCCGAAGGCGCTATTCCCGCCGCCTTCACACTGGTGGGGTCAAAGACGTCACCTAGAGGGGTTATCGTCGCTTCTTACAAACGCGCTGGAGAAGTCAAAACAGGTTCGTTTTAAGAAAGAAAAAATTCATCGTCCAAGAATCATATCTTCAAGAGGGGGATGATAACTTCAGCACGTCACGCGTTTGCTAACCTAAAAAACAACATTATGAATAACGTTGTTTTTTATTTGAGAATTGAACTTTGGAGCAAGCCATGTTAATGTTAAGAAAAGGCTGTTATTAATCTAAATAAATAATTTTTATGAAAACAGTTTTAATAACCGGCGCAAGCCGAGGCATCGGTCGGGCGACGGCTGAAAAGTTTTTAAAGGATGGTTGGCGCGTTATCGGCACGTCGACATCCGGCCAGCTTCCATTTGAAAATAAATTGCTGGTGACCAAGAAGCTTGATTTGGCAGACCAGATAAGTCTGATCAGCTTGGCCGAGGAACTATTGAAGAGCGGCGAACGGATCGATGTGCTGATTAATAATGCTGGCATCGCCTTGGATTCACACACCGTCGGAGCGGACATAAAAAAAGTACGACAGACCTTTGAAGTCAATCTATTCGGCCTTATTGATTTTACTGAAAGAATTTTGTCCTTAATCTATGATGGTGGCCACATCATTAACATTGATTCGCGCTACGGTTCTTTCGCGATGCCTATAGATGATGCAACTTCCGTCGGCTATCGCATGGCCAAGGCAGCATTAAATATGTATACTCGTTCTTTAGCCTTCAGATTAAAGAGTCAAAACACAAAGGTGTCTTCACTCACCCCCGGTTGGGTTAAGACCGATATGGGCTATGCTGCCGTAACTGATGACGGCGAGACGCCTGATCGCGAACCAGGTCAAGCGGCCGATGAGATATTTAAACTTGCTACTTCAGATGTGGAATCGGGTCAATTTTGGTATAAAAACAAAAAAACCGATTGGTAATTATACAGAAGTTAAGTATAATACTGTTCCAAGTACGTCCCATGCTCCCCGTTAAGACAATTTTTTATCGGCAGGACCCAAAGGCTTGAAAAGTTGTAACAAAAAAGAACGATATTAATCGTTCTTTTTTGTTTGTGTAGTCGTATTTTTGTTACTTTTTGTATTCCAAAATGTCTCCGGGCTGACATTCCAAAGCTTTGCAAATAGCTTCCAAAGTTGAGAGGCGGACAGCTTTAGCTTTGCCGTTTTTCAAGATGGAAATATTAGCCATCGTTATACCGACTTTCTCCGAAAGCTCCGTGACGCTCATTTTTCTTTTTGCCAGCATCACATCTATGTTGATTATAATTGCCATAGCGTTAAACGGTTAAATCGTTTTCAGATTTTATATCTACGGCTTTTTGTAAAAGCTTTTCAAAGACAGCAGCCGCGGTGGCGATTACGATAGAGATAAATGACGTAATGACACCTAAAGAAACAGGACCGGCATAGTCATCCTCACCACTATGAGTAAGAACCAGACCGATTATTCCCACCACAATAAAACAAGCGATAGCGATTGCGCAATATTTTATCGTCCTTAAAGCTTTCACGGAGCTTAGTGAAAACACTTTATCTTGCCTGATGAAACCGAGTAATTTAAACGCCTGATACAGCGCAATAAAAAATGGGGTAGATGCGACGTACATATATGCAATGACCGGATCCCAATAAATACTGAACAGGTCTAAGTTTGCGGCTCTCCCCTCAGTCAAGGGAAATCGAATCAAACCAGCGAGCACGCCGATGCCGATCAGTAAAATTATTGCCTTTAAAAATAATATTGAACCTTGTTTCATAGATTGTTTTTAAATATTATTAGTAATTATATTTTAATCTACAGTTTATCGTTTGTCAATATATTTTTATCGTTAACCAATAGTTATTAACCATAGTAGCTATTGAATAAATTTTTTAAACAATTTAGGGTACAAATATAATTCACAAGGTAGTATAAAACTATGAAAAAGAATAATAGCAATAAAAAGGCAAGCCTGCCCGCTCCGCCAAAGCTCGCGCGAGGCGAGCCGGCAAAGCAGCTGTCACCAGAGCAACATGAAGAATTGTTGAGAGTATTGAAAGCCCGCTTTGAGAAAAACACAAATCGCCATACAGGTCTGGAATGGACTAAAGTACAAGCAAGACTGGAAGCCAACCCTGAAAAACTGTGGTCACTCAATGAGATGGAAAGAACCGGCGGTGAACCGGATGTTGTCGGTCTCGATAAAAAAACTGGTGAATATATTTTTTATGATTGTTCCGCGGAAAGCCCCAATGGCCGCAGAAGCGTCTGTTACGACCGAGAGGCGCTTCAGCCAAGGAAAGAACATAAACCCGACAATAATGCTGTTGATATGGCCGCTGCTATGGGCATTGAGCTTTTAACGGAAACACAATATCGGGAGTTGCAGAAACTGGGAAATTTCGATACGAAAACATCGAGCTGGGTGAAAACGCCTGCCGAGATCAGAAAACTCGGCGGCGCCCTCTTTTGTGATCGACGCTACGACACGGTCTTTGCGTATCATAACGGTGCAGATTCTTACTACGGGGCCAGGGGGTTCCGAGGCTTGCTTAGTGTCTGAATCCTGCCTGCCGGAAGGATCGAAAGACAGCACTTTTAGGAAATATAATGCAGGTGAAATGCGCGGTGTATCAGATTAATGAATTCTTAATGGTCCCTTGTTAATTTAATGATACTGTAGCGATTCACGATTATTACTAATTAAAATTTATGAAAGATAAAATGCATTTTGAGATTGAGATTCAAGCACCGGCAAAAAAAGTCTGGGCAATAATGTTGGAACCGGACACATATCAGCAATGGACCACGGCTTTCGGCCCGACATCTTATTATGAAGGTTCCTGGGAAAAGGGCAGTAGAATAAGATTTTTAGGAGCAGAAGGAAGCGGCATGGTCTCGGAAATTGCCGAGAATAAACCATTCAGCTACCTATCAATCAAGCACCTGGGGATGATTAGAAATGGTGTCGAGGATACGAGCAGTGAGGACGCAAAAAATTGGCGAAACGCTTTTGAAAATTATACCTTTACAGAAAAGGGATCAGTGACACGGCTGGAAGTTGACCTTAATTTTGAGATTACGCCGGAGTCAACAGATATGAAAGAAATGTTTGAGGGTATGTGGCCCGCTGCCCTGCTGAAGTTGAAAGGAATGTGCGAAAAGAAAGAATAAGGCCGTGTTCCCATTGTCGTGAGTGTGTCCGGGTATCGCTTGAACAACAAAAATGAAAGCGTTGTTATTCAAATGTACCCGGACTACTGAGAAAAAGGTTTAATTTTATATACCTTCCCGATAAAAGCGTGCAAGTGGTGATTAAGAAGGTATTGAATGATTAAATTAGATAAGCACCAACCACATTCCACTCTCCTCATAGTAAAAAACAGTACTAAAGTTAGCGCTGTTATTTTGAATTATATTTTTACTTCGGAATAATCTTTGTTATAATATTGTTGAGCTGAATTAATAGGATAAATATGGCAACAAAACAATCAACCGCAGACTATATTTTAGATCAGCTGACCGCGGCAGGCGAGGTATCGGCGCGGAAGATGTTCGGTGAATATGCCTTGTATTGTGATGGCAAGGTGGTGGGGCTGATTTGCGATGATACTTTGTTTATCAAAATTACCCAGCAGGGGGAAAAATTTGTCGGCAAGTATTATCAGGAAGGCAATGCTTACAAGGGCGCAAAAACATCAATGATAATAGACGGAGACCGGATTGAAGATCGAGACTGGCTGAGCGAATTGGTTCGCATCACTGCCGGTAATCTTCCATTCCCGAAACAAAAGAAAGCTAAAAAATATAACGAATTCAAAAAATCGGAGGGATAAAAAATAATTTACAAAATAAGATGACTAAATACATAGCATTTTTAAGAGGAATAAATGTCGGCGGAAACAATTTGATCAAGATGGACGCTTTGCGTGCGGAATTTGAAAAAGCCGGTTTTCAGTCCGTAAAAACATATATTCAAAGCGGGAACGTCATCTTTCAATCTGATTTGACGGATAAGATAGAAGTGGAAAATAAAATAGAAAAACTGCTTTCGGCCAAGTTTAAATATAAGGCAAAAGTTTTAGTGAGATCTAAAAAAGACCTGGAAAGCACCATCTCACATTTTCCGAAAATCTTTGGAAATCCGGAGTGGAAGCATAATGTTATTTTCTTGAGCAGTGCGGTTGATTCAAAAAGTATATTGAAGAAACTTGAGATAAAAAAAGACATCGAAGAAAATTCGTATCATAAAGGCGTGTTATTCTGGTCGGCAAAAATGGACAAAATAACCAGGTCGAATATGTTAAAACTCTCAATGAGAGCGGAGTACAAAGAAATGACAGTTAGAAATATCAATACGACTAAAAAAATTCTTGAATTGATGAGTGATTAAAAAATGAAAAAACCAAAGCTGGTAAAAACCGATTTAGACGTGACCATTATGGAGCTGGTAGGCAAGACCGACAAAAAAACTTTGGTGATCTGGGCCTGTGATTGTGCGGAGCGCGTGCTGCCTTATTTTGAGAAAAAATACCCTCGCGATTTGCGTCCACGTCTGGCGATTGAAGCAGGTCGGGCCTGGGTACGTACGGGTGTATTCAGGATGGCCGATATCCGCAGGGCTTCGTTGGTCGCTCACGCGGCAGCGCGCGAGGTGCCGGAGGACGACCCGGCTCACTCTGCCGCCCGCGCCGCCGGCCAAGCAGCGGCGGCCGCACACGTCGGCACTCATGCTGTTGCCGCGGCCATTTACGCCGCGACCGCCATCAGAGACCTGGGCGGAGGCAGCACAGCAGATGCCGCCACCATAAAGGAGCGTCATTGGCAATATCAACATCTGCTTGATTTGATAGATAATACTTGAGTGCACCACGTACGATGAACTGATTTGCGAAAAATGGTAGTTACCAAATAAATAAGAGGCATTTAGCCTCTTTTTCGTATGGCGATTCTTAATCTTAATTTAATGAAAGCTGTATATACTAAAGATTATTATAATTTAATCCAACCATATGATTACGATGAATCCGTATCTTAACTTTGAGGGCAACACCGAGGAAGCGTTCAATTTCTACAGATCGGTTTTTGGCGGTGAGTTTTTTCGCATCCAACGGTTCAAGGAAACGCCGGAAGCGGGCAGGGTCCCGAAAGAAGAACAAGAAAAATTGATGCATGTATCGCTGCCCATCGGCAAAGGCAACATGCTGATGGCGACCGACGCGCTGGCATCAATGGGCCAAAAAATGGTGGCGGGCAATAACTTTTCGCTTTCACTCAACGTCGACAGCGAGGCGGAAGCGGATGCCCTGTTCGCCAAACTGGCTGCCGGCGGGAAAGCCGAAATGCCGTTAAAAAAAGAATTTTGGGGGGCATATTTCGGCATGCTGACCGATAAATTCGGCATCCGTTGGATGGTGAGCCATGACCCGGGTCAAAAATAAATCACATCAATAATTTTGGACAAACATATGGGAAAAATAGGCGTATTCAATTTCATGTCGGTCGACGGCTTTTTCGCCGGACCGCATGGCGAGATTGATTGGTTCAAGGATATCAAGAAAGATGAGGAATATGAAACGTTCACCCATCGGGGCGCGAGTTCCGGCGGCACCCTGATCTTCGGGCGCACCACCTACGAAATGATGGCAAGCTTTTGGCCTACGCCGGAGGCGATCAGGCTCGATCCGGGCATGGCAGAAGTCTTGAATAATAGTCCGAAAATCGTTTTTTCAAAAACACTGGAAAGCGTGGAGGAGGGCCCGCACTGGAAAAATATCAGACTATTAAATGAAATAAACCCTGAAGAAATAATCAAGCTGAAAAAGCAGAATAGCAAGGGCATGACCATCTTGGGCAGCGGCCAAATCGTGCAGCAGTTTACGAACCTTGGCCTTATTGACGAATTTCAATTGGCGATTTATCCTGTAATTCTAGGAGAGGGCAGAGCAATGTTCAAGGATGTCAAACGCCAGAATTTGAAGCTGCTTGAAGCAAGATCGTTCAAAAACGGCATGGTCGTCCTCCATTATCAGCCGGTAAAATGAGAGGTTTTATAATTATGAAACCTCTCATCCCGAGCGTAGCGAGGGATCCCTTGTCCTTCTAACACGAGATCAAACATTTTGTTCAAAATAAATTATTTAATTGTTCAACTGCTTTATAAACTTATGGTATTAGAAAAAAAATTCACCAGCCTGCTCGACCAGGCGGACATCAAAGTCAACGGGAAAAACCCCTGGGATATGCGGATATCCTCCGACAGGGTTTATTGGAGCATGCTGTTCGGCAATCTCGCCCTCGGCGAGGCTTACATGAATAAAGAATGGGATAGTGAACGGTTGGATGAATTTTTTTACCGGGTGTTGACGGCCGGGCTGGATAAGAAGAAATATCTTTCCACGATTCCGGTATTCTTAAAGTTCATGCTGATCAACGCGCAAAAGATCAGCCGCGCCGGGCAAGTGGGCCGTCGGCATTATGATCTGGGCAATGACTTATTCCAGGCTATGCTGGACAGCCATCTGCAATATTCCTGCGGTTATTGGGAAAATACCGATGACTTGGAGCGGGCCCAGCTGCAAAAATTGGATTTGATATGCAGAAAGCTGGATTTGCATCAGGGAGAGACGCTCCTGGATATCGGTTGCGGCTGGGGCGGACTGGCGAAGTATGCCGCTACGAACTACGGAGTGGAAGTGACCGGCCTGACGATTTCCGAAGAGCAGGCCAAGTTCGCCCGGGAATTCTGCCGCGGACTAAAAGTGAAAATTTTAGTGAAAGACTACCGCCAGTTCGAAGGAAAATTCGATAAGATCGTTTCGGTCGGCATGTTCGAGCACGTGGGGGCGAAAAACCACCGAGACTATATGGAGATGGCGGACAGATGTTTGAAAGATGATGGCGTCTTTCTCCTCCATACCATTGTCAGTCTGGACTCAAAGATCGCGACTGATCCCTGGATAGAACGCTACATTTTCCCCAACGGCGTCCTGCCCTCGATCAAACAGATCATGGATGCAGCTGACGGGATTTTCACGACGCAGGACACTCATGAATTCGGAGCCTACTACGACAAAACGCTCATGGCCTGGTGGCGAAAATTCGATGCCGCCTGGCCGGAGCTGAAGAAAAATCCGAAATACGATGAACGTTTTTACCGGATGTGGAAATATTATTTACTGAGTTGCGCCGGGGTATTCCGCGCCAAGAAAAACCAACTGTGGCAATTGGTTTTTACCAAGAAAAACTCCGGCATCAAATACGAGACGGTTCGCTGATATGAAAATCATAAAAAGAAAATTGACAACCTGCAGCCGAGGGCACAAGTTTTATAAAAGCAGCATCCGCCCGGTCTGCCCGATTTGTTGGCCGGGATACTATCTTAAAACAAAGAAGCTATCATTAAAAAAGTAGAATTTATAAATAGATGGCAATAAACCAGGGGCCCCGTTTTCACGAGGCTTTTTAGTAATAAAAAGCGGCGATTTTATGCTATAATCATAGTAGAATGTCATATATCGCCGGGTTATGAAAAAAAGAACAATGGTTATCAGCATCGCCCTGCTCAGCCCATTTATCATCTTGGTTGCTTATTTGTTTGCGGCGCATCATTATATATATAAAAGAATCAGCGATGCGGGACTGAAAGCGTCGGATATCAAGGGCGAGTATATCATCAGCGGCGGTGCAAACGGCGGCAAAAATCTTACTTATACGGCACTGGGCGACAGCTTGACTGCCGGCGTGGGAGTTTCCAGCTACGAAGAATCTTATCCGTATCGGCTGGCACAAAAGATTTCAGGCGGTAATGGCATAATATTGCATGATCGGGCGTATCCGGGCGCGAGAACGAGTGATTTGATCAAAGATTTGCTGGACACCGCGATTAATGATCGGCCTGGTGTCGTTACCTTGCTCATCGGCGTGAATGACGTTCACGGCAATGTCTCTAAAAAAATATTTACCAAAAATTACAGTGAGATTTTAAGACGGCTCAAGACGGAAACCGGGGCAAAAATCATTGCCGTCAGCATACCTTATATCGGCACAGATTCGCTCTTACTCCCACCGTATGATTCGTATTTCAGATATCAGACGACAGAATACAACAAGATAATCAAGGGATTGGCGCGAGAAAATAATGTAATATACGCGGACTTGTATACGCCGACCGAACGGATGTTTGAAAATGACGCCCTATACTCCGCCGATTTATTTCATCCCTCGGCTCGCGGGTATGAGCTTTGGTCAGAGATAATATATGCCGATTACGATAAATGATCCGCTGCTCTCAACTGATATCTTCATCGCGATTTTTGTTTTTGTCCTGCTCGTCTCGCTCAGGCGGGGGAAAGACCAGAGATTATTTCCGCCGGCATTGACCAGCGAGCTTAAGGGTCTGGCTATCTTAGCCGTTATCTTTTCCCACGTCGGTTATTTTCTCTCAACCGATGACCGTTTTTTATTTCCGCTGTCCATCATGGCCGGTGTCGGCGTAAACCTGTTCTTGTTTTTATCCGGCTACGGGCTGACCATGAGCGCGCTTAAAACAGAAATGACGGTAATCGGATTTTATAAGAAACGATTATTGAAATTATTCACTCCCTTCTGGCTTGTCATTCTCGGCTTTTTTTTGCTGGACTTTTTTCTCCTACACAAATCCTATGACTGGCCCTATATCATCCGGTCAATGCTGGGACTTTTTCCTCGTGCCGATCTGTTTCTTGATGTCGATTCGCCGCTGTGGTTTTTTACCCCGATCCTGTTCTATTATCTTATTTTCCCTTTGGTGTTTTTCAAGAAACGCCCCTGGCTCACGGCCATCATTATTTATACGGTCTCATATCTTATTTTACTCTCAGAACCGCCGGTTTCCATCGATGTTTTGCATCTATACCAGCTGCATCTTTTGGCCTTTCCCTTAGGGATAGCTTTTGCTTCGCTTTTTTTTCAGCCCTTTTTCTTCAGCCGCATATTGCCGGCTCGTGCAGGATCTTTTTTATATGATCTTCGCCGCCCGGACTGGATAAGAAAAATGCTCGATAAATTCAAAATGCCCAATGTTTTCGCGCGCGGTTTGAAAATTCTCAAGCGTCCGGCGTATCACCTGATTTCAATCGTCCTGCTGATTTTGACCGGCTTTATGGCCTATTATTCCGGTGTCGGCGGGAGTCCGGATAAAGAGCAGACAATCAGCCTCGTGACCATGAGCGCGATCATATTTTTTTTCATGATGAAAAAATTTGAAATCAGAGCGCTGTACATCGTAGGCTTGTCTGCTTATGAGATTTATCTGATCCATTGGCCGCTGATGTCGCGTTATGATCTTTTTTTCAAATATTTTCCCGGCTGGCTGGCGATGATTCTTTATCTCGGACTTTTTTTAATTCTAGCTTTCTTGTTGAAAAAACTTATAAATCAGATTTATCGGTTCAAAATTTTAATATAGGAGACTGAGCTGGACATAAGAACAATTTTATATTAAGATTTAATGATTTCATAATCCCCGAGGAGGTAGCACCTTGAAACGAGAAATTCATATCTCAGTCGACGTCGAAACGGACGGACCGATTCCCGGCGATTATTCCATGTCTTCTCTCGGAGCCTGTCTGGTCGACGATCCGGAAACCGCTTTTTACGAAGAGCTCAAGCCGATTTCGGACAGATTCGAGCCTGAACGCTTGCGTATTTCCAGGCTGGATCGGAACCTGTTGATCATCGGCGGTTCTTATCCGCGAGATACGATGCAGCGGTTTGCCGCCTGGATCAAACGGGTCTGCGGCGGCGGTACGCCGGTCTTCGTGGCGCTCAACGCTCCCTTCGATTGGATGTTCGTTCATTGGTACTTCATCCACTTCTTGGGACTGGACAGCGATCCGTTCGGTTTTTCCGCCTGGGACGCTAAGGCATATTACGCCGGCCTCACTAAAAAGCGGCTCTGGAGTGAGACATCGGGTACGAATATCAGACAGGATTTTCCCACCTCTCGTCCCCATACTCACAACGCCGTCGATGATTGCCGCGAACAGGCGGACATTTTTGGACAGATGCTGCGAAAAGCGGAAGCGGACTGAAAATGGCAGGGAGGCAGCGATGGACCGGGCAAAGTTTGCCGTGGGTGCGGTTGATTTCCTGCTCTGGCTCGGCACGGTCGCAAGCGGCTTTTTAATATTTTATTTCATGCGCTCTGGAGGAAACTTGAAAGCGATGATCGCGGCTGTGGCATCGATGTTTTTTTTGCTCGGTACGCGCGATCCGCTCGTCAAACGGCTGAGAAAAAATTTTTTCTTGCGAAATAAGAGGCGTGAAATACCGCCTCTTTTTATTTGGATGCAAAATGTTTAATTGCATGAAGAGTATTTTATAGAAAAAAATAGGGGCAGGCGCGTTTGGCGCCTGCCCCGAAAAACACTTAGAATACGAATTTGAGGCCGAACCTTACCCGGTCCACGCTTCCGGTCTCCCGAGTCGGTCGGATGAAGATGGTCAGGTTTTGACTGATGTGGTAATAAGCGATAGGACCTGCTTGAATGAAATTCCTATCACCGCCGCTCCACTGCCTGTCATAGCAGAGGTTGAAACCGATAGCCGTTTTTTTAGAGACGGGATAAACTATCTCAAGGAAGTTATCCAGATAGTCCCTGGACTTCCCGTCAACAGCAATGTATTCCCGAATCTCCAGAAAAACAACAGCCTTCTCCCACTTGTCGGCATACCAGATGCCGCTGTGGACGAAGTTGGCCCCGGCGCTGTCCGTCCAGTAACCGCCAACCAACTGGACAGGGGCCTGGTTGACCTTGTAGGTCAGGTAAGGATTGAATAACAGGTAATCCTTGTCAGTATTCGTTGTGGTATCAATCCCCGCGCCAAGCTTTTCAGCTTGCCAGTAAGCGGTGGTGCGATAATTGATACTGCCCTCGCCCTGAGGAGGCTTCACCCATTCCGACTTCAGAATGATCAGGGTTTCCACCTTTTTTCCAGGAAGCTGAGGCATTTCCTTTATTTCCGCCCAGCTTTTTCCCGCGGCAGTTATCATTAACAGAATCGCTACCAATAATCCGATCATTTTCATAGCCTTCCTCCTTGCCGGAGTAGGCTTTACCCTCCGGCTATCCGGTGTTGGGGACTGTATTTATCCCGGTAACCAGAAAGCCGAAAAGAGGAATATGATCGATATCTCTTGGTGACGTTTCTCGGATGAGATTTATGCCAACGACTTTCAATCGGACAAAAAAATCCTGAAAGATTGTTTTTTCATTAGCGAGGACGGCTTCCTTGTCCACGGTCGGCCGATGATCGTCTTTGTTGATCCCGTTATCCGCTCCCTTTTTTGCATTATCATAATTTAAAGAAGCGGAACCCAAGCTTGTCGGATCACCCCTCGCTTTTCCTGCAGAAGCCTGTTGCATCGGCAAGAAGAAGTAAAGCAGGATTGCAGGGATCAGCGTTAACAAGAGAGATCTCCGGAAATCCAGTCTGTGCTCCCGGTGAAATCCGGAAAGCCATTCCTTATATCTGCCGCTGGCTGCGACCTCGCGAGCGAGTTGCTTCTCCTCCGGCTTGAATCGACGGAAGAAGTCGCCCATTCGCCGCAGTTCGGCTTCCACGATGATTTCCCGGACCACGTTGTGCGGGTATTTCACGATGAAGGCCGGCCAGATAGCAGTCGACAGCAGAAATTTGCGTTTGTCCGCCAGGATGGTTTCCAAAATTCCGCCTCTCTCGGACATGCGAGTAATGAAAAGCAAAAGGGAGAGGAGCAGCCCGCGGAAGTAAACTCCCAAAAGCCAAGGCGGAACGTCGTTCCAAGTAAGCGTATCAGCCCAGCCTTTTATGCGCTTATCGCGCATGATACCGACGGGGACGGAGCCTTGATACTTTTCCGCATCCTCGCTCGTGTAATATCCTTTCCTCAGATTGTCCAGCATCCTGTCCTGCAACTGGTTTTGAATATCGGTGATGAAAAGGGGCGGAGCTCCTTCAGGACTTTCGCTCTCTTTCTCATAGAGCTCTTTCAGGTCCGCGTAATATTCCTTGGGACCGTATCCTATCCCCTTATCCTTTGCCGTCTGAATTTTTTTCTGAAGAATTTTAACCAGAGCTTCTCGCGTGGCCAAATCTTTTTTGAAATCTCGCTCGTTAACGTGTTTCCAATAGGTTGGGGCGTTTTCAGCAAAAGCATGAAACAGAGGAGCATAGAGTCCGGTAACCCAGATTGGGAACAGAAAAAACACTCCGATTTTAAGGAGCCAGGCATTGATACTGAGAAAACTTTCAAGCTTCTTCATTCCCGGCCCCTTTCTGCCGATTAAGGCATGATTTGTATTGTAAACAGCATTCAGAATATGAACAATATATAATAACAATATTTTATTTAATTGTCAATAATAGGCCGGAAGTTGAATTTCACCAAAACTCATGTTAGAGTGATTTTATTAAATAATCATAATCATATGACTAATAAAATATATATAATCGGCATGGTGATAGCGGTCGCCGTCTTGTTGACGATCGGGGTGTTTGTTTGGAAAACCTCAACCGATAATGGTCGGCAGGCAGCAGACGGAAATACCGCCTCAAGCACAGAACAGACGGCACAGCTGAAATACAAGAACGAACAGTATAGTTTTTCCATTTCTCTACCGGACAGTTGGATAGGTTACACGATTATCACGGATATTTGGACAGGAAATACCACCGGGAATCAGGGAGAGCAACTATTCACCGAAGGTCCGTTGATTTCCGTACGGCATCCGCTCTGGACCGCCGCCGTGCCCCGCCAGGATATCCCGGTGATGGTGTTTACTCTGAATCAATGGCAGGATCTCGCAAATGATAAATTCCATATCGGCGCGGCGCCGATCGGACCGAGCGAACTCGGGCGCAACGCCAAATATGTGTTCGCTTTGCCGGCACGTTATAACTATGCCTTTCCCGCCGGCTATGAAGAAGTCGACCAAATCGTTATAAGCGGCAATTTTAAGGCGTTTTGACCGTAAAAAAATAGATAAAGAAAAAAGCCGTCCCTCGCGGGGCGGCTTTTGTTCGTTTAGTTGATAATACCAAGGCCTTGGCAATTCGGGCAGCGGCCGGTACCCTTACATTTGGAGCATTTTACCCGATACTTCGGACGTCCGATCTTGCGCGTTGTGCCCTCGCCGTGGCAGTCACTGCATTTGCCGTCTCCAGCCTTCGAAAGAGCCCTGAAGTCGTTACACTTGGTGCAGGCGATAAAATCAACGATTTCCATCTTTACCCTCCTTTAGGCTATTTCAGAACTCGAGCCAGATACTGTCCGGTCAGACTCGTTTTGACCCTAGCCACTTCTTTGGGCGTACCGATTGCGACCACCTCGCCGCCTTTATCGCCGCCTTCGGGGCCGAGATCAATGATATGGTCGACTGATTTGATAACGTCGAGATTATGTTCAATGATTAAAACAGTGTTGCCCTTGTCAACCAACTTAGATAAGACTAGGAGCAGGCGCTTGATGTCATCAAAATGCAGGCCGGTGGTCGGTTCGTCCAGGATGTAGAGCGTGCGGCCGGTGGCGCGGCGGGATAATTCAGTCGCCAATTTTACGCGCTGGGCTTCGCCGCCGGAGAGGGTGGTGGCGGATTGCCCTAATTTGATATAGCCCAAGCCGACCTCGAACAGGGTTTCCAGCTTTTGGTGGATGGCCGGGATGTGCTTGAAGAATTTCATTGATTCCTCCACCGTCATATTCAAAATTTCCGAAATATTTTTTTCTTTGTAGTGGATTTCCAACGCCTCTTTATTGTAGCGCGCGCCATGGCAGACCTCGCATTCCACATAGACGTCGGGCAGGAATTGCATCTCGATGCGCATCATGCCGTCACCGGAACAGGCTTCGCAGCGTCCGCCGACCACGTTGAAAGAGAAGCGGCCGGCTTTATAGCCTTTGATTTTCGCTTCAGGCAGGGCGGCAAACAGATCGCGGATCGGGGTGAACAGGCCGGTGTAGGTGGCCGGATTAGAACGCGGGGTGCGGCCGATCGGCGACTGGTCGATGTTGATCACTTTGTCGATATGCTCCAAGCCCTCGATCCGTTCATGTTTGCCTACCGCGGTTTTGGCGCGATAGAATTTCTGATTCAAGGCATTGGCCAGGATATCGGTCATCAGCGTCGATTTGCCCGAACCGGAAACGCCGGTGATGGCGATGAATTTGCCCAAGGGGAACTCCACGTCGATGTTTTTTAAATTGTGTTCAGCGGCGCCGATCACTTTGAGCGATTTGCCAAGGCCGGCGCGGTAGCGGGCCGGCGCGGAAATTTCTTTGCGGCAGGAGAGGTAATCGCCGGTCAGGGTTTTGGCTTTTTTGATCTGGCCTGGCGTACCGGTGGCGACAATTTTGCCGCCATGCTCGCCCGCGCCCGGGCCGACGTCGACGATCCAGTCGGCGGCCATCATCGTCGCCTCATCATGTTCGATCACGATCACCGTATTGCCGAGATCGCGCAGAGCTTTCAGGGTGGCGATCAGCTTGTCATTGTCGCGCTGGTGCAGGCCGATGGACGGTTCATCTAATATGTATAGGACACCGACCAGCGCCGAGCCGATCTGCGTGGCCAGCCGGATGCGCTGAGCTTCGCCGCCGGACAGGGAATTGGTGGAACGGTCCAGCGTCAGGTAGTCCAGGCCGACATTGGAAAGAAACTCCAGGCGGGTTTTGATCTCTTTCAGGATCTGCTTGGAGATTTTTTTCTCCCGTTCAGTCAGAGTTTTGCCGGTATCAAGCGTATTGAAAAATTTTTTTGAATCGTCGATCGGCTTGGTGGTGATCGCCTGGATGGAAAGATCGGCGACGGTCACCGCCAGCATCTCCGGCTTCAGCCGTTTACCGCTGCAGGTCGGGCAGATCAGTACCCGCATATATTGCTCGATTTCGCGGCGGACGAAGTCGGATTCAGTTTGCTGGAAGCGCCGTTCCAGATTGGGAATTACGCCTTCAAATTCCGTGGTCAGCTCGCCCTGGAAGCGGCTGCTTTCGTATTCCACGTTGTAGCTGTGATCCCCGGTGCCATAGAGTACGATATCCAGTTGTTTTTTGGTCAGATCCTTGATCGGGGTATTGAGGTCAAAACCGTTCTTGACCGCGACCGTGCCAAGGATGCGCGAGAGCCAGTTCTGGCCGACCGCAGTGTTGTGTACCCAGGGTTTGATCGCGCCTTGGGCGATGGTCAGGTTCGGGTTGAGGATCAATTTGGAGTCGATCTCCAGCTTGGTGCCGAGACCACTGCAATCCGGGCAGGCGCCGTGCGGCGAGTTGAAGGAGAAGTTGCGCGGCTCCAGTTCCGGCAGCGAGATGCCACAATCCGGGCAGGCGAGCAGCTTGGAATAGGTGTACTTGCCATCGGTTTTTTCCGTGGTTTTGCCGGCTGATTTATTTTTTTCCACTTGGGTTTGCGTGACTACGGTCACCAGGCCGTCGCCGAGTTCCAGCGCTTTTTCCACCGCCTCGGTCAGGCGGGTCTGGTCGTCCTTAGTCTTGCCGACAGGCAGGCGGTCGATCACGATTTCCACCGTATGCTTTTTTTGTTTGTCCACCGCCAGGTCTTCCGCTTCTTCCAATGAGTATAATTTGTTATCGAACATTACGCGGCGGTAACCCGCCTTGGCGATGCCCGCGAGCAGGTTTTTGTGTTCGCCTTTCTTGTCACGCACCATCGGCGCCAGCACGAACAGATCCTCGCCTTCATAATGTTTATTGATCCGGTCAACGATTTCGTCCACGGTGTAGGGTTTTACTTTTTTGCCGCATTGCGGGCAATGCGGGATACCGATGCGGGCGTACAGCAGGCGCAGGTAATCATAGATTTCGGTCATGGTGCCGACGGTGGAGCGCGGATTATGCGAGGCGGTTTTTTGGTCGATGGAAATTGCCGGGGAAAGCCCCTCGATCAGATCGACGTCCGGTTTGTCCATCAGCCCGACGAACTGGCGGGCATAAGCCGAGAGCGATTCCACATAGCGGCGCTGGCCTTCGGCATAAATGGTGTCGAAAGCCAGACTGGATTTGCCGGAGCCGGACAAGCCGGTGATGACCACGAATTTGTCGCGCGGGATTTTCACGTCGATGTTTTTCAAGTTGTGGACGCGCGCGCCTTTGATGTTGATGAAGTTTTGCATATGTATCGCGAATGAAGAGCGAATTAAATTACGAATCCAGCGAATTATTATTCGTATAATTCGTATTAAATCCGGAATCTATCCGCGATGAGACTTTGATTAACGCAAGTATTATACATAATAAAACTGGCCAGGTCAAGCCCTGAAGCCAAGCAAAACTTAACTTGCCGTAGAACGCTAATCTTGGTAAACTAAATAGGTAAAATTAAAGCGATTTATGACAAATAATTTGATAATTTTCTTGCTAGTATTATTGATTTTAGGCATCAGCGCGATAATTTTTATCTTGGCGCGAAAACGGCCGGAAGAAAATGGAGAAAAGTTGGGTGCGCTGATGGAACGATTGGCGGGCTTGTCGGAACAGAATAAGGAACTGCGACAGGTGATGGATTCAAAATTGGCGGAAACCCATCGGGCCAACCAGGAACAGTTTGGTCAGACAGCCAAGATCGTGCAGGGCATCACCGGCCAGTCGGCCAAATTGATTGCCGAAGTGACGGAGAAGCTGACCAAGCTCGATGAGACCAACCGTCAGGTGGTGAATTTTTCCGCACAGCTGCAGAATCTGCAGGATATTTTAAAAAATCCGAAACAGCGCGGCGTGCTCGGGGAATATTTTTTGGAAGAGACTCTGAAAAATGTCTTGCCGCCTAATTCATATCAGATGCAGTATGCGTTCAAAGACGGCACGATCGTGGACGCGGTGGTTTTCGTTAAGGATAAGATTATTCCGGTCGATTCCAAGTTTTCGCTTGAGACATATGAAAAGATATTGATAACGACAGACCCGGAGGGGCGTGAACGATTGGAAAAACAGTTCAAGTCGGATCTGAAGAATCGGATCGATGAAACGTCAAAATACGTCAAACCGACGGAGAAAACCATGGATTTCGCCTTTATGTTCATTCCCTCCGAGGCGATCTATTACGACCTCTTGATCAACAAAGTCGGCGCGGTACAGGTGAATACCCGTGATCTGATCGAGTATGCCTTCAAGGATAAGCACGTCATAATCGTCTCGCCGACTTCGTTTTTGGCGTATCTGCAAACCGTCTTACAGGGATTGCGCGCCATGCAGATCGAGGAAAGCGCCAAAGAAATTATGGTAAACGTGGAAAAGCTCGGTAAGCACATCTCAAGTTATGACGATTTTATGAAAAAACTCGGCATTTCCCTGGGCACGACCGTCAGCCACTTCAATAACGCCTCGAAAGAATTCAAGAAAATTGATAAAGATGTTATCCGCATCGCCGGCGGGGAGTCGAAGATTGAAACTCTCGTTTTGGAAAAACCGAAAGGAGAAGACTAAAGCATATGCTTTATACGTATGATACGGACAAAGAGATCGGGCGGGCTAAGTCGTGGTTGTTCAATTTGCAGTTTGTCATCGCCATCATCGGAATTTCAATCTTTTTAATCGTTAATTCACATCCTCTTGCCCTGTCGTTCAAGGAAAACCTCCGCTTGATCGGCTATAACTTCAATATCATCTGGTGGGAAGTCAATAATCCGTCGGATATTTATTATTCCGATGATGCGTATTTTGATAAATTCAGGAGTGGTGAAGATTATTATTCAGCCGCGAATCTGGCAGAACGGAACCGGCAGAGAGAAAAAGACAAAGATGTTATCCAGATTATTTTAAAACTCATCAATGCCAAGTCCGGGACATATCCCAAGGCCGCGGAAGTCGTGAAACTTGATAACAAAAACAACATCTATAAAGAGATGAAGAAATATAATTATGCCGTACCGGTCGATCCTAATCCATTCTTGTCATATGGATATATAAGCAGCGGAGAGATTTACCTGCTTTCAACCGACTATGAAGCGGGTCGGGAAGGTCAGGGGATGAGTATAAAATATTACTCCAACAATAAAAAAATTGAGGACGATGCGAATTCAAGATCATCAAATGGGCAGAATTTTTGAAAATATGGATAATAAGCAAAATAACATCACAGAGGCAATCATCAAGACGATTGCTTTTTTTGATTTGTTCGATTATCCGCTTACATCGGATGAAATTTGGAAATTCTTGTGGCTGCCGGACGGAGCAGTGAATATGACTGAGGCGGATATCGCAGCGGCACTCGCAAATTTGGCTGGCATGGTGGAAACGCGCGACGGATTTTATTTTCTGGATGGCCGACAGGAAATCATTGATAAAAGAAAAGCGAGCCGGCCTCACGAGGAAAAAAAAATTAGGATTGCGCGGCGCCTGGCTGGCTGTCTTAAATATCTGGCCGGCGTGAAAATGGTAGCAGTGGTGAACAGCGTGGTGCTCGGCAGCGTCAAACAGGACAGCGATATCGACCTGTTCATCGTCACGGCGGCGGGGAGGCTGTGGCTCGTACGTTTCGTGGTTACCTTGTTCGCGCAGCTCTTGGGCATCCGTCGCCATGGCAATCAAATCAGCGACCGGCTCTGCCTCAGTTTTTATGTGACCGAAGATCAGCTGGATCTATCGGCGGTGCGCTACCCGACCGACCCCTATTTTTATTATTGGCTGGCCACGCTTCAGCCGATCTATGACGACGGCTGTTATGAAAAGTTTATCGCCGCAAATCGATGGGTAAGCGATCGTCTCCCGAATTTTTCTTTAAAAGATTTAAAATCAGACTTGCTTGTCCGTGATAATCGGATGTCGAAAGTTTTCCAAACGGTCGATGGCTGGTGTTTTTACAGCTTTTTCGGCGAGAGCCAGGAGCGGCTGGCCAGAGTATTCCAAAAAAGAAAAATGGCTCGTAACCTATCAAGTCTTGCGAGCGAGCCGGATTCAAGAGTAATCATCAGCGACACGATGTTGAAGTTCCATGAGTCGGACCGGCGCGAGGAGTTCCGTCGAGCGTGGGAAGAGAAGTATAGGCTGATTTTAGCTAAATTATGAAGTTTTTAGAAAAAATTTTAAGCTGGGGACTCTATCTCTTGGCTTTCCTTTTGCCCCTGCAAACCAGGCTTTTTATTAGGCCTGGTGAGCTTAACGTCGGGTATTTTGAATATGGGACGATTTCCGTGTACGGGACGGATATTTTGTTGATGTTGTTGCTAATATTATTTGTGTTTACTCCCTCTCCTGGCCAGGAGAGGGTTGGGGTGAGGTTGGTTGCTCGGTGTAAAGATATTATAGATCGTTTATTTGCACGGTTTAGTGGTCGAAATTCCACCTCATCCTGTCCTTCTCCTGGCCAGGAGAAGGGACTATGCGACAAGACGTTGTCTATAAAGCGAAACTTATTCTGTTTGATTATTGCGCTGAATTTAGCGGCCTTGGTTTCAATATTTTTTGCAGAAGATAAACTGGTGGCGTCGCAGGTATATGCAAGATTGACGCTCGGCATGGGGTTATTTTTTCTGGTCAGCCAAGCAGTATATGATCAAGCAAAGTTACTTTATGCATTTTTGGCTGGTGCGAGTCTGCAGGCCGCCATGGGAATCTGGCAATTTTTGTCGCAATCGACTTTTGCGAGCAAGTGGCTCGGCCTGGCCGCGCATCCGGCGGCCGTCGGCGGCAATTCGGTTATCGAGACGCTCGCCGGTGGGCGCTGGCTCCGAGCCTATGGGGGACTGGATCACCCGAATATGCTTGGTGGGTTGATGGCAGTGGCAATTATAATTTTATTGTCATTGCGAGTGACTGAAAGGAGCGAAGCAATCTCAGGTTCGGAGCAATTGACTAGAGATTGCCACGTCGTCGCCGGTGCTCCTCCCCGCAATAACAAAAAGGGAAAACTAATTGCATTGACAATTACTTTTTACTTTTTATTTTTTATGTATTTGACAGCCTTATTTTTCACCTTCAGTCGGGGTGCCTGGCTGGGGTTGGCGGCAGGCTTAGCGATAATTTTAGCTGTTAGTATCTACCGAAGAAACGGCCCGGCGATAAAAAATCTGTTTATCTTCAGTGCCGCATCCGCCGCCTTGCTCGGAATTTTAATTTTCACTTATCACGACCTTGTCACCACCCGTCTTTCGGGAACCGCCCGGCTGGAAATCAAATCTAATCAAGAGCGGACCGCCTCATACCACGATGCGGTCGGGATAATCAAGAATAATTGGCTCACCGGAGTCGGAATCGGAAGCTATACGGCAAACCTAACCAGACTATATCCGACCGAACCAGCCTGGTTCTATCAGCCAGCCCATAATGTTTTTCTGCTCGTCTGGGCGGAATTGGGAACTATCGGTCTAATTTTATTTATTTGTCTTATTTGGGCTTTATTAATTTCTAATGACGAATTACTAATTTCTAATAAAAATTCCAATGGCCAATTACCAGGCGTGCTTAATAAAAAATTTAATCATTGGAAATTGATTAGAAATTCGACACTAGTAATTAGAAATTGGATCAGTGCCGAAAGAAACTATTATAAACTACCAATTATTGTTACGTTATTTGTTATTATGCAAGTAGACCACTACCCCTGGAGTCTGCATTTCGGCATATTGTTTTTTTGGTTTTTGCTGGGCTTGGCGGCCAGAGACGGCAAACTAACGGATTTGACAAAAGCACCCTAGCCATTGTGGATAAATATTAAAGTTCTAAAATAACCGGTTAGCTAATGCCGGTTTTTTTGAACGTAAATGATGCCAATTTGATAAGATAGTGATTCGACAATGATAGCAGATTGATAACTTAGACCATCGATTAAGGCTAATTTTAGGTATTAAGTTTGTTGGATTTTCCTTGATTTTTATCATTTGTTTATGTCGTAATATATGTCTCTATATGATCAAAAAAAGTATTGATTTTTAGATAGATTCAAGCTGCTGATTATGGTATAATTTTGAGTATAAAACTGAGAGCAAATAATAACTATTTGCGCAGCAAAAACAACAACCAAATAAGCTAAAAAACCAGGGTTGTCTTTTTGTATTTTAGAGTCCCCATGCCTCTAGAAAAACAAAAGCAAAATTTAACTTTGATTCCGCTTTGCCGTTTTGCGCGTTCCGGACAATATAGCCAGGCGTATCTGTCGCTATTGGTCCAACGTAAAAAATTGAAAGCCAAGCGGATCGGCCGTAATTTTTATACCACTAAAGAGTGGTTCAATGATTATCTGGTCAAACACTCGCGTAAACAGGTGGTTCGCGAGGGCGGAACGGCGTCAAAGCTGATTTCGAAAAATTTCACTAAAGCCAAAAAGAAAGTCACATCGGGACTGTACGGCTTTAGTTTTTTTGTTGGCCAAAAAGTGGGGCGAGCCAAAGAAGAAACGGTGAAGAAAGTCGGTATCAGGCCGTGGGTTGGCCGGGTGGTGGTATTTTCCTGGTTCCTGTTGATGCTGTCCATCTATCTGGTCAGATTTTCGCCGCCGGCCGCGGATAAGATCATCTATTTGACGGGCAAAATATATCTGGCGCCCGGACAAAAAATAATAAGTTTGGTCGGGCGTTTCCATCCGGAAAATATTATCGGCAGCTATCGCTTGGATACCGAACCGGCGAGGGCGGAACGATAAAATGTAAAAATTAAATATCAGAATGAAAAATGACAATGCAAAATTTAAAGTTAGGGATGTTGAATATTTTTACATTTTAAATTGTAATTTTGATTTTTGATTTTTGCATTTTGAATTAACGGATGAAAAATAAACTGAAAATTTTAATGGTAAGTATAATGACGCTGATAATACCGTTATCATGCAATGCTGTCATGCAGTCCGCCTCTTACCGCATCTACGAAAACGTTCTGCAGGAGTTCGACGGGCCGGTGATTACCGGTGTCGCCGCCACTGCCGGAGAGACGACCGCCACCGTGAGTTGGAATACCGATGTGGTGTCGGATGGATTCGTGATTTATGACACCGTGGCCGGTTTCACCTCGCCGAAAGAACAGGGATCTTCGGCAAAAGTTTCGACCGGGCAGACAGTCAGCCTGGTCGGGCTGACGGCCGCGACCACCTATTTTTACCGCGCCCGGTCTACTAGCCTTTATGGCGGTTCGACCACTGACGGCACTGTCCGCAGCTTTACTACCAGCGCTTCTTCCGTCGTGCCGCCCGCACCACCTGTCGGCGGTGGAGGGGTTTTGATCATAGATAAGACGGACAAAATCACTCCGACGATTTCCGCTGTGACAGTGTCGAATGTCTTGTCCGATTCGGCGACGATCAACTGGCAGACGGATGAAACAGCCAATAGCTTTATCACCTTTGGCAAAACAGCAAGCTATGGCCAGACCACCGGCCAATGGGATTCTGTCGAAAGCCACTCCGTCACCCTGATCGGCTTGTCGCCGGAAACGAAATATTTTTTCCGCGCCCTTTCCGCTGATGAGTCGGGCAATCTGGCCTCCTCGACCGAAAGCTCATTCACCACCCTCACCCTGGAACAGGAAATAGCCCAAGCCACCTCCACTACGCCGGCCAATGAACCGACGCCGGACAACCTGGCTGCGGCGCTGGAAAAGGCGCGCCAGATCATCGAAAAATTTTCCACCACCGTCTCAATCGATGTCTTGCGCACGGACCTGACCCAACATCTGACCTCGCTCGAATTCATCAACCGCTTGCTGCCGTCGCCGTCTTTCAACGCCGAGCCGAAGGTGGAGGTCGAGACGACGAGCGCCACCATTTCCTGGCAGACGTCTTTGGATGCAAATTCACAGGTCGCTTTCGCGCCGGAATCCGGCTACCGGGCGGGCGCGGCCGAACCTTATAACCAGATCGTGGGTAACGCTGATGAACGGGTCCAAGACCATAAGGTCAGCATCATCAATCTGCAGCCGGATACTTTGTATCACTATCAGTTGCGCAGCAAGGCCACGGTCGGTCCGCAGGCGGCATCGCGGGATTTCACCTTCCGCACCAAGAAAGAGGACTTGGAAATAGTCAGCTACACCGTCAAGGTGTTGACGCCGGAATCGGCGCAATTCCGCTGGATAACCTCTTCTGAAACCGACTCATCATTGCGCATCATGCCGTATCGCGGCAACCAGCTGGCGGTGGACGAGGCGAAGACCATCGCTAGCGACCTGATGTCATTGATACATGAAACACTGGTGAACAATCTGGAGGGCGGCACCGTCTACTATGTCGAGCTTTCCGGCAAGGACACGAACGGTCGTGTGGTCAGTAAAATCATCGATACCTTTACCACCAGCAAAGACAATCTGCCGCCGGTAATCGGGCAGGTGCGTACCGATTCGGTGATCATCCCGGGCAAAGAGGACCGCATCCAGGTGATCATCACCTGGCAGACGAATGAACCGTCCACCTCGCTGGTCTATTTCCAGCGTGGCATCGCGCCGATCGACAAGGATCCGACCGAGAAAACCCAACTGGATCAGAACTACACCAAGCGCCACGTGATCGTGATTCCGCGTCTGGAACCGGGGCAGGTCTACAGTTTCAAGGTTGAATCGGCTGATTCCGGCGGCAGCGCCAGCAAGTCCCAGCTGTATTCCATCCTGGCGCCGAAAAAGAAGGAAACGATTTTCGATATCATCCTGCGCATCCTGACCGAAACCTTCGGCTGGATCGGGGATATTGGAAACTAAGAAAATGAAAAATTTAAATATCAAAATGGAAAATGACATTTTAAAATTTAAATATAAATTCAAGTTGGTATTAAATAATTTTACATTTTACAGTGTCATTTTGATTTTTGATTTTTGCATTTTAAATTTGAGATGAAAACATACAACAAAAAAATTAAAATAGTTTGTTTGCTAACAATTTTGATAGCAGCAGTATTATTTTTGTCGAGCAAAGTTTTTATCGCTACGGCGCAGATCAATCCACTGTATAACTTTAAGGGCAAGGTGACGACTGCTACCTCCACGCCGGTGGCGGACGGTGAATATGACTTGTCTTTTGCTTTGTATACTGCACCGACCGGCGGGGTAAGCATCTGGAATGAGGATTTGACCGCGGCCAGCCGTTTCAGCGCGACAATTTCTTCATCCTCGGTGGGAGTGGATACCATCACTTATTCGTATGGAACAGACGCCAACGAAAGTACCTTGCGGGTCGGCCAGCACCTGAATAGCGGCGGCGCGGCGGCCCTGATCGTTGATTTTGACACGACGGCGAATACCGTGAGAGTTGCCGGCACCGCGCCGGTCTGGGCGGATACGAGCGCCATCAGCAATCGGCCGCGCCTGACCGGTGGCGTACTGGACGTCGACCTGGGGACGGTATCGAGCCTGGCCGCCGTCAACTTCAACCAGCCGCTTTACCTCGAGGTGACCTTCAGCGGCGAAACCATGCAGCCGCGCAAATTGATCGCGGCCGTGCCGCAAGCCTTCAACGCGGCGAGACTCAATGGCCTGGATTCAAGCGCATTCATCAACACCTCGGACGATATCACGGCGACCGGCCGCTGGACGATCGAGAATACGCTGCGCGTCGCCACCTCTTCGGCCACCACCAGTCTGACAGTCACGCAGAGCGGCGCGGGCGATATCCTGCGCCTCGCCAATGGCGCTTCTGACGTGCTGGCCGTGACCGCCGCGGGTTTCGTCGGCATCGGCACCACCACGCCGGACGAAGCGCTCCAAGTCATGGGCAACATCAAGTGGAGCGGCAATCTACTGGCGCTGACCTCGACGCAGAATATCGGTTCCGCCGTGACCAGGATCAACACCGGGTATTTCACCAATCTGGACGTGCTGAATTTTACCATCGGCTCCACCTCCATCTCCGGCACAATCTCGGACGTCTTCACGATCAATTCGGATAATGTTTCCGTCGACGCCGAAGATTCATTCCTGGCTTTCCATCGCGGCTCATCGACGCCGGCGGACGCGGTCATCTTCTGGAGTTCGGCCAATGATCGTTTCGAGACGAATTTCCCGCTGCACCTGCAGTCCAATAATTTCACTACGCTCGGCAGCGCCGGCATCGGCACCACCTCGATCGTTTCCCGCCTGACGGTGAACGGCGACCTCGCGCTGGTCGCCGCCGGCAGCTATCTGAATTTCGGTGGCGGCACCGGCACCTCAAGCTACGGCTTCCGCGACTCGGGCGGGACGCTCCAGGTTAAAAACTCCGGCGGCGGCTGGACCAACCTGATCGGCGCTAACGGCGTAGTTTTGGCCGGTACGGCCGGACAGATCCCTTTCTATCAGTCGGGCGGGAGCACGCTGACCGCCACCTCCGCCATCTTTATCGCCGCGAACGGCTATATAGGCATCGGTACCAGCGCGCCGTCTTCCATGCTCACTGTCGGCGCGGCCTCCGGTGCGCAGTTCCTGGTCAACGGCTCCGGCGTAATTATCGGCGGTACCTGGCAGGGCGGAACCATCGGTATAAATTACGGCGGCACCGGCCGCACCGGCTGGACGGCTAATGCCCTGGTCTTCGCCAGTTCAAGCAATATTTTGGGTGAAATATTGCCAGGCACACCGGGGCAGATCCTGACCATGTCCGGCGGCGTTCCAGTCTGGCAGACCCTGGCTTCGGCGACGCCGGCATTGCACGATTTGTTATCGACTTCGCATGGCGATGTTACGCCGGGCACGGTACAGAACGGTGATCTGATCACCGGGCAGTCCGGCGCCTGGGCGCGTTACGGCATCGGCGGAGCCGGGAATATCCTGATGGTCAGCGGCGGACAGCCGACTTGGAGTCCGACCAGCACGCTGGGCCTAGCCGCCGCCGGACATCTGCACGACGGAGTTTATGAACTCTTGCTTTCAGCTTCCACCACGGCCGACTACTATCGCGGCGACAAGACCTGGCAGACCCTGAACACTTTAGCCGTACCCGAGGCCGGCGCCAGCCTCTACTGGAGCCAATTGAGATTCGATACCGCCCTCGGCGCCACTTCCTCCATCGCCACCATCACCAACCTGCCCGGTCTTGCCAGCTCCACCAGCCTCTCCGCCATCGGTACCATCACCACCGGCATCTGGAACGGCTCGACTGTAGGCGTGGCTTACGGCGGCACCGGTCGCACCTCCTGGATGCCGAACGCACTTCTAGTCGGCTCTTCGACCGAGATCAGCATGCTCGCCGCAGGCGGCGAGGGCTACAGCCTGGCGATTGTCGGTGGACGTCCGGCCTGGGTCGCGAGTTCCACCGGCGCCTCACATCCGCTGCTCGGCTCCTCGCACACCGATGCCACCACCACCGGCGCTATCGCCGCCGGAGACATCATTTATCGCAACGCCGGCAATACCGGCTGGACCAATCTGGCAGCTGGCTCGGCCGGCCAGGTGCTTATGGTAAGCGGTGGCGTTCCGGCCTGGACCGGCACCTCAAGCTTGGGCTTTGAGCAGGCTTTCTCGGTGCTTGGCGTCGCCAAGGGCGGCACCGGCACCACCACCTATGCTAACAATGAATTTTTGATATTCAACGGCACGAGCCTCGTTGCCTCCGGTTTTTCCACAAGCTCATTTGCCAGCACCTCCCACACACACGATTACGGTATCGTTTTGGCAGGGACTGCCGGACAGATCCCATACTATGAAGCGGACGGCAGGACGCTGACCGGCACCTCCACCCTGTTCATCACCGCGGACGGACGCGTCGGCATCGGCACCACCACCATCGCCGTGGGCGGCGCGCAGAATCCGCGGCTGCAGGTCGCGGGGGCGGTCGCGGCAAATTATTATTGCGATGAGAATGGCAATAACTGCGTGGACGCTTCCAATGGCTGGGTGATGCAAAGCGTTTTTGTCGGCACCACCACCACGCAAACAGACGGCAACTTCGCCACCTCGACCCTGGTCGGTTATCAGGCAGCCAACAATATCTGCACCGCGCAATATTCCGGCAGTCATTTTTGCCGCACCGATGAGATTATCTATACTATCCAGGCCTCAAGCACCGGTAATTTTTTCGGCACTGCCTGGATCGCTGAGGGCCCCCCCGGCTATACCTCCAATTCCAACGATTGCAATGGCTGGAAGAGTTCGAGCACCGTAGCTTTAGGCGCTTTCTGGTTGTATGAAGAGGCGGGCGGCGGTGCGGGCTGGCTGACCAATTGTTCAAATATTAAACCGATAAGTTGTTGCAGATAAAAAATGAAGATATTTAGCCGACAATTAAAACTGATCGCCACAACCGGATTCTTCGCGGCGGTTTTGTTGTTCGGTTTTTCTGTTGATCGAGTTTCGGCGCAAAACCTCTGGGTGAATGACGCTGCTTCCTGCCCTCAGACCGACGAGACGAATTTCCCGGGCCAAAACTGTGCGCCTAATAATATTTGCGGTAATCTGACCGGGATCGCTCAATGTTATAACACCTCTTCCTTGACGGCACCCACCTCTTCTTCCTCGCCATCGGTGACTCAGTACTCGGCCAGCTTCGGCGGCGGTTATGTCTTGAATTGTTATGCCACTGATTCGGCGCCCAGTCCGTATTGCGACAATAATGGCGTTTGGTCCTGTAACCGCGACAGCAGTTGTTATAGCGGACCGTCTAACCGCACCACGGTTTGTAACGGCGTTGATTCCTTTGCCTGCGGCAGCTGCCGAACCGGCTATGTCGATTGCAACGCCAGTCCAGCGACTTGCGAAGTGCAGGCGGGTGTGACGGCGGGTAGCGAGGCAAATACCGTCATCAACGGTTCCTGTACTATGGTTTGCGCCACCGGCTATTTGGATTGTAACGGCGACCTGGGCGCTAGCGGCAACGGCTGCGAAATTGATGATGGCGCCGCTTGCACTTTGGCCGGTTTGCCGGGTGTTTATAACGGTTGTGCCAGCGGAGCGGGTAATTGCGTAATCACCAAGCAGAATTTCCAGACGGCGACTGAGGCCAAGTACTCTTCAATCACCGAAGCTTTGCTTTGGGGGACACAATATGGCGATGGTCCGCTCGCGCAACTTTCTAAAGCAAGCACCTCGGGTGCGACCTTCTTCATCGCCAATGACGGCAAAGTCGGCATCGGCACCTCGGCACCGACTTCGATGTTGACTGTCGGCACGGCTTCCGGTACGCAATTCCTGGTCAACAATACCGGCGTGGTGATCGGCGGCACTTGGAACGGTTCGACCATCGGCATCAATTACGGCGGCACCGGCCGCACCGGCTGGACGGCCAACGCGCTGGTCTTCGCCAGTTCAACCAACGTCTTAGGCGAACTTTTACCCGGTACCCCCGGCCAGATTTTGACGATGATGGGCGGTACGCCGACCTGGCAGACTTTAGCTTCGGCGACGCCGGCGCTTCATGGGCTCTTGTCCACTTCACATAGCGACGTCGCGCCAGCCTCGGTGCAGAACGGCGATCTGATCACCGGCCAATCCGGCGCCTGGACGCGCTACGGCATCGGCGGGGTCGGGGAAGTTTTGATGGTCAGCGGCGGACAGCCTACTTGGAGTCCGACCAGCTCGCTCGGTTTCGCGGCCGTGATACACAATCATGATGCCAGCTATCTTCAGATCGGGAGTAATCTCTCCGATCTGGCAAGCACTTCTGTCGCCCGCTCCAACCTGGGATTGGGGACGCTCGCTACTCTCAATACCATCAACAATTCCCAGTGGTCGGGCTTGGCACTCGCGGTAGAAAATGGCGGTACCGGCCTTACTGCGGTCGGCGCGGCTGGCACCATCCCGTATTCCAATGGTTCTGCCTATATCTGGTCCGCCACCGGCACTTCCGGCCAGGTACTTTCATTGAACGGTTCCAATCAGCTCACCTGGATCGACGCATCTTCCACCACCTCGGCCCACCCGATTATCGGCGCGCTCCATACCGACACCATCGCCTCCGGTTCGCTCGCCACGGGCGACCTGTTCATCCGCAACGGTGCTAATCAATGGACCAATTTGGCTCTCGGCGCGACCGGAGAGCTCCTTCAGGTAGTCGGCGGACTGCCGAGCTGGCAGGCGACCTCCACCCTCGGCCTGGCCGACGCCGGCCATCTGCATACCGGCACCTACGAGCCGGCCTTCCTCGCCTCGACCACCTCGACCTACTTCCGCGGCGACAAGACCTGGCAGCTGCTCTCGACCGCGGCGGTGGCCGAGGATCCGAGCTATCAATATTTCACCCAAGCACGCGCAAGAGGCGCCATCTCGATCGAAGGCCTGCCTCTGGCCTACAACTCCGGCTCGGGCGTGATCTCGATCTACCAGGCGAGCTCCACCACCGCCGGTTTCTTAGCCGCGGCTGACTGGTCGACCTTTAACGCTAAAGAACCGGCTCTGGCCGCCTCCACGACGGCCGCCTATTACCGCGGCGACAAGAGCTGGCAGACGCTGAATACTCTGGCTGTTCCCGAGGCCGGCGCTAGCCTCTACTGGAGCCAATTGAGATTCGATACCGCCTTGGCCGCCACTTCCTCCATCGCCACCATCACCAACCTGCCCGGTCTCGCCAGTTCCACCAGCCTGACTGCCATCGGCACCATCACCACCGGCATTTGGAATGGCTCAACCGTAGGCGTGGCTTACGGCGGCACCGGCCGCACCTCCTGGACGCCGAACGCGCTCCTAGTCGGCTCTTCGACCGAGATCAGCATGCTCGCCGCAGGCGGCGAAGGCTACAGCCTGGCGATTGTCGGCGGACGCCCTGCCTGGGTCGCGAGTTCCACTGGTGCCGCGCACGCGCTCCTCGGCGCCGCGCATTCTGACGCCTCTACCACCGCGGCGATTAGCGCCGGCGATCTGATTTACCGCAATGTCGGCAATACCGATTGGACAAATTTAGCCGTCGGCTCGACCGGCCAACTGCTCCAGGTGGTCGGCGGAGTACCAAGCTGGCAGGGAACCTCAACCCTCGGCCTTGAGCCCGCCATCTCGGTTCTCTCTATCGCCAAGGGCGGCACCAACGCCAGTTCATTTACTAATAACGAATTCCTGATTTTCAATGGTACGAGCATCACTGCCTCCGGTTTCGCTACTACCTCCTTCTCACTTTCCGGCCACAACCACGACGGGATCTACGAACCGGCTTTCGGTGTACTCGGAATCGCTGAGGGCGGCACTGGTCTCACCGCGGTCGGCGCTACCGGCACTATCGCCTACTCCACGGGCACCGGTTTCGGCTGGTCCGCCACCGGCACCAACGGCCAGGTATTATCTTGGAATAACAATAACCTCGAATGGATCGATGCTTCGAGCACTACTTCGGCTCACCCGATTTTTGGCGCCCTGCATAACGACACCGCTGTTACCGGAGCTGTTGCCGCCGGTGATTTGTTTGTCCGTAACGCCGGCAACACCGACTGGACCAATCTGGCCATCGGCGGAACCGGTAATATACTCTGGGTGACTGGCGGCGTTCCCGCCTGGACCGGCACCTCGAGTCTCGGCTTCGAGCCCGCCATCAATATCCTGCCGATTGCCAAGGGCGGCACAGCCACCTCAAGCTATGCCTCCGCCAACAAGCTCCTGCGTTATAACGGGACCTCTTTTGTCACTTCGCAATATGATGAAACGGACTTCGCCACTAGCACCCATCTGCATACCGGCATCTATCAGCCGCTCGACGTTGATCTGACCCAGCTCTCCGGCTTCGGCTCGACCGGCTTCGCCGTCCGCACCGCCGCCAACACCTGGGCGCAGCGTACGATGACCGCTTCCTCCACCAACCATATTATCATCTTGAACGGTGACGGCGTCGCCGGCAACCCGACCTTCGATGTCGATGAAAGTCAGCTGACACTGCAGAATCTCGGCGGCATCCTGACCATTGCCAAAGGCGGCACGGGAACTTCGACTCTGGGCGCGGCCGGCACTATCCCGTATTCCAACGGTTCCGCCTATGTCTGGTCCGCTACCGGCACCTCCGGCCAGGTACTTTCATTGAACGGTTCCAATCAGCTCACCTGGATCGACGCCTCCTCCACCACTTCGGCCCATCCGCTGTTCGGTGCCCTGCATTCTGATTCCAATATCTCTGCTACCACCAGCCCCGGATCAATGATTTACCGCAATGGTGCTTCTTGGGACTCCTTCGCCCTCGGCACGACCGGCCAACTATTGCAAGTGGTCGGCGGCCTGCCGAGCTGGCAGGCAACCTCAACGCTTGGATTTGAACCATCGTTCAGCATCCTTTCGGTAGCTAAGGGCGGCACCGGTTCGACAACGCTCACCACGGGCGGCGTCCTCTACGGCGACGGCGCCAATCCGCTCAAAGCAACGGCTCAAGGCGCGGCCGGTGCGGTGCTCTATTCCGATAGCGGCACCCCATCCTGGTCCGCTACCGGCACCTCCGGCCAGGTACTTTCATTGAACGGTTCCAATCAGCTCACTTGGATTGATGCCTCTTCCACCACCTCGGCCCATCCGTTGTTCGGCAATCTGCACTCCGATTCCAACGCTTCGGCCACCACCAGCTCCGGCGCGCTTATTTTTCGCAATGGCGCAGCCTGGGACTCGCTGGCTATCGGCTCCACCGGCCAGATACTCTGGGTCGCGAGCGGCGCGCCGACCTGGACCGGCACCTCCTCGCTCGGCTTCGAACCCGCCATCTCGGTTCTCTCTATCGCCAAGGGCGGCACCAACGCCAGTTCATTCACCAACGATGAATTTTTGATCTTCAACGGCACCAGCATCGCCGCCTCCGGCTTCGCGAGCAGCTCTTTCGCCTCCTCCACCCACCTCCACACCGGCATCTACCAGCTGCTCGACGTTGATCTGACCCAGCTCTCCGGCTTCGGTTCGACCGGTTTCGCCGTGCGCACCGCCGCCGATACCTGGGCGCAGCGCACCCTGACCGCCTCTTCCACCAACCGCATCATAATACTCAATGGCGACGGTGTCGCCGGCAACCCGACCTTCGACGTCGACGAAAGTCAGCTGACACTGCAGAATCTCGGCGGCATCCTGACCATTGCCAAAGGCGGCACCGGAACATCAACGACGCCCGGCATCGGCCAACTCCTGGTCGGTACTGCCGCCGGCGCTTTTGAATACCGTGGTACCTCCACCTTGGGCTTGATGAGCGGCACGGCGATTGGTTCGGGCTCGACCGGCCAGATCCCGTATTATGCGGCTGGCGGCACTAACTTGACCGCGACTTCGGCTTTGTTTATTGCAGCGAACGGCAATATCGGTATCGGCACGACTACGCCAAGCGCAACGTTACAAGTTGATGGTAATGCGCTTTTTGGTAGAGTAGATGTATCGAGCGCGGTGGCAAGCCCGATCAATGTCTCATTCGGTAGTACATATGGAAATAGTATTCCTGGAACCAAGTCTAATTTAAAATGGACGATGTATCAGGATCCAATTTCTTCTTTGTATAACTATGGTATAGGCATGTCACTTAATCTCATGGAATTCCAGGCAGGCACTAGTGGTGGTTTTGGTTTTTATCCGAACGGAGGAACATCTGCGGCATTGTCAATTCTAAGTTCCGGCAACGTCGGAATCGGCACCAGCTCGCCATCTAATCTCCTGACTGTCGGTGCCACCACCTCTCAACAATTGTTAGTCAACAACCTCGGTATAATCTCTGACGGCACCTGGCAGGCGGACACCATCGGCGTCGCTTGGGGCGGCACCGGCCGCACTTCCTGGACGCCGAACGCACTGTTGGTCGGCTCTTCGACCGAAATTTCCCAATTGGCCGCGGGCGGAGAAGGCTACTCGTTAGCGATTGTCGGCGGACGCCCTGCCTGGGTCGCAAGCTCCACTGGCGCCGCGCACGCGCTCCTTGGCGCCTCGCATTCCGACGCCACCACCACTGCGGCGATTGCGATCGGCGACCTGATTTACCGCAATGTCGGCAACACCGACTGGACCAATCTGACCATCGGCGGAACCGGCAATATCCTCTGGGTGGCCGGTGGCATCCCCGCCTGGACCAGTACCTCCTCCCTCGGTTTCGAGCCGGCTATCGCCACACTCCCGATCTCTAAAGGCGGCACCGCCACCTCTTCTTTCGCTACTAATGAATTGTTAGTTTTCAATGGCTCTTATCTCGTTGGCTCCGGCTTCGCCACCACCTCCTTCGCTTCAAGCACCCACCTGCACACCGGCATCTACCAGCCGCTCGACGCCGATCTGACCCAGCTCTCCGGCTTCGGCTCCACCGGTTTTGCCGTCCGCACCGCCGCCAACACCTGGGCGCAGCGCACCCTGATTGCCTCTTCCACTAACCATATCATTATCCTCAACGGCGACGGCGTAGCCGGCAATCCGACTTTCGATGTCGACGAAGCCCAACTCACCCTGTCCAACCTGGGCGGCATCCTAAGCATCGCCAAGGGCGGTACGGGCACCAGCACAACACCGGGCGCCGGCCAACTCCTGCTCGGTACTGCCGCCGGTGCTTTTGAATACCGTGGTACCTCCACCTTGGGCTTGATGAGCGGTACCGCCATCGGCGCCGGCACAACTGGCCAGGTCGCTTACTATCCGGCGAATGGCGCGGCAATTACAGGCACATCGTCACTATTCATCGCGCCGGACGGCAATATCGGTATCGGTACGACAACACCAAACCAGTCAATACATATCAAGAGAAGCGGAGACGCGGCGGTGTTGTATGAAACGCAACAGAGCGGACCATCGACGCCGTCAGGCCCGAATAATGGTGGCACATTCGCGGATGATACTTCGGTAGGAGTTCAAGGCTTTGGCCCCCTTTCAGACGCTCAAACTTCCGATAATAACTATGCTCTAACAGATCCTTTGGGCAACGGGAGTATTACTTATTATTTAAAAGCGACTAATTTTAGTTTTAATATCCCTGCCGGCGCCCCCATTTTAGGCATCGTAGCTGAGGTTGAAAAATATTCGTGGAATAACACAATGGTGGATTATAGCGTTCGGCTGGTTAAAGGCGGCACCATACAGGGGGACGACAAAAAAGATGATGTGACAGCGTGGCCGACCGGTGATCCAAACTCCTATGTTTCATATGGCGGAGCAAGCGATCTGTGGGGGCAGACATGGACCGATTCTGATATTAATTCGAGTAATTTTGGCTTTGCAATATCCGCGGTATATTCAGGGGGGTTAGGTCAAGCGTTAATAGACCATATCCGCCTTACGGTATATTATTCCGCACCAACGCCTTTGAATTGGCTTGCCGGGGCTGACCAGACCGATGGTACGTTTAAAATTTCAAATTCAAGCGCATTCGGTACTAATGATTATCTGACTGTGAATGAAAATGGTTATTTTGGTATCGGCACCAGTTCGCCTTCCAATATGTTAACTATCGGCACGGCTGCGGGTTCGCAATTCTTAGTCAACGCTACCGGCACGGTGCTTGGCGGCATCTGGAACGGTTCGACCATCGGCGTCGGCTATGGCGGCACCGGCCGCACCTCCTGGACGCCGAACGCGCTGCTGGTCGGATCAAGCACCGGAATTGCGGAAATCGCTCCCGGCGGTGCGAGCCAGATCCTGCAGATGGTCGGCGGCATACCCACCTGGCAACCCGCCGGCTCTGGCGCCAATCACGACATCTTCTCCGCCGCCCACTCCGATTCC
>Ga0172379_10000265_pt1 | contig 140923 bp, 131 predicted proteins | sample GrowelOW334metaG_FD_119756 | JGI IMG/M metagenome (GOLD analysis project Ga0172379, IMG submission 119756) | Groundwater microbial communities from an aquifer near a municipal landfill in Southern Ontario, Canada - Groundwater well OW334 metaG | ecosystem: Environmental > Aquatic > Deep... | reverse complement strand
CTTCGTCAGCTTATGAATCAAGACACTCGAGTAGTCGTAACTGATGGCATGTTGAAGTTTCATGAGAATGATCGTCGGCAGGCAGTGAGCGACGCGTGGCGTGCAGAATGTCAAAAGGCGGGAATATGAAAAAAATAATTCATTGGATTTCTTGGGCCGTAGCGGGAATTTTGTTTGTATTGCCTTGGCAGTCCAGATGGATTTTCGGTGCGGTGTCTTTGGCTGGTGAGCATACAGAGTACGGAATAATGAGCATTTTTATTACAGAGTTTCTTGTTTTTACTGCGCTTTTACTCGCAGTGATATTTGCGAGAAAGATTTCAGATCAACATCAGTTCCCTGTGCGACTTGGTGCAATATTCTGCATTGCCATTATTGCTGGCGCAGCATTCGCAGATCGAGAGCTTTTGTCATTCGTTCTTACGCTTCATATTCTTTCCGCATACGGTTTATTCATTTTGTTGATATTGGAACGAGTTTCGATCCGTGTAATTTGTTTGGCTTTTGTTGCCGGTCTTATTCCTTCGATTGTTCTTGGCATGATTCAAGTTTTTTCCGGAGTATCGCCAGAAAGCTCTTGGCTCGGCCTAGCAACTCGAAGTGCTGCACAACTTGGGGATGCGGTGTTTACGGTTGACGGCGAACGCTCTTTGCGTGCGTATGGAACATTCTCGCATCCGAATATTTTTGGAGGATATCTGAGTATTGGAGTTTTTGTTTTGTGGTATGCGCTTGCGCAGTATCGAACGAAGTTCGCGCCAAAGATGTACGTCCTTCTTGGAACTTTTGGAACAGCTGCTCTTCTCTTTGGATTGTTTCTTACCGGGTCGCGCTCTGCGATTCTCGGTTTCTGTGTTGGTTTGGTTGTGATGATATTCGCACGAGTTGTTAAATCACGAATATGGCGGACGGTTGGTATTCTTGGAATTCTTCTTTTCGTAATTATTGGATCTCTCTTTGCCTCGTTTGCGCTTACCGATGTTGTTGCAGGTCTTCGAGGTGGTGGAGTTCATGAAGAGCGATCGTTGACCGAGCGCGTTGCACTTTATGAAGAGTTTGTTCCTTTTATTAAAGCTACGAATATTTTTGTTGGTCATGGGGTAGGTTCGTACGTGCTGTCTTACGCAGACTTTGATCCTGGAAAGCCGGCGTATGACTATCAACCAATTCATAACGGGTTTCTTTTAATGTTCGCAGAGACCGGAATCCTTGGCTTGCTTGCTGCCTTGTGTTTTGCGGGCACAATTGTTTACAAATATCTTGGTCAATTGCCAAATGTTCGTGCGCTTTATGCGCTTGGAATGGGAAGCGTTCTTCTCATCGTGGCCTGTTATGACCATTATCTTTGGTCGTCTTGGGCAGGTTTGGCATTAGTCGCTTTTGTACTTGGCTTCATGGTTCGTTTTGAAGAGGAATAGGGGATTGGCAGTCTCGGAGGTGGAGTGCTAATATGCCAGCACTTAATTCTTTGATTTTTTTATGAAGCTCAAACCATTGGGGAGCAATCTCATTATTGAGTCTGCTCCAGAAGAAACAAAGACCGCTTCTGGGATTCTGCTTCCAGATACGGCAAGTAAAGAGCAGCAAGATCGCGGAACTGTCATTGCGATTGGTCCAGGAAAAGTTTTAGAGAATGGATCTCGTCAAACTATCGATGTTCAGATTGGAAACGTTGTTATTTTCAAGAAATGGGGAAAGGAAGAGATTGAGCTTGAAGATGGCGGAGGAAAGAAGAAGTTTTTGATCGTTTCTGCAGACGAAGTGATGGCAATTATTGAATAATCAGATTTTCTAACTATGTCGAAGATTATTACGTTTAATGACGAGGCACGAAGCAAGATTAAGGCAGGTGTCGACAAGCTTGCGAATGCAGTAAAAATCACCCTTGGTCCAAAGGGCCGAAATGTCATCATCGATCGTGGCTTTGGTTCGCCAATGGTAACGAAGGACGGCGTAACAGTCGCGAAGGAGATTGAACTTGCAGATAAGCTTGAGAATCTTGGCGCGACGTTGGTGAAAGAAGTTGCAAGTAAGACGAATGATGTTGCTGGAGACGGGACGACAACTGCAACTGTTTTAGCTCAGGCGCTTATTTCCGAGGGGCTACGTGTTGTTTCTGCTGGTGCTAATCCGCAGGCATTACGTCGCGGGATCGAACGAGGGGTCGAAGCGATGGTAGGCGAGATTAAGAAAAATCGCATCGAAGTTACTAGTGATGCGATTGAACATGTAGCATCGATTTCTGCTAACGATCCAGAGATTGGAAAGATTATTGCCGAGGCCATGAAGAAGGTTTCGGAAAACGGTGTGATTACTGTAGAGGAAGGGAATTCCTTTGGAGTAGAGGTCGAGGTAGTTGAAGGGATGCAGTTCGACAAAGGTTATGTTTCGCACTATTTGGTAACGAATGCTGAGCGTATGGAGGCCGAATACTCGGATGTTCCTGTTTTAGTTACCGATTCAAAGATTGGATCGATTCAGGAGATTCTTCCGTTGCTTGAGGAGCTTGCGCGATCTGGTAAGAAGGAGCTCGTTATTATCGCGGAAGACGTTGAAGGTGACGCGCTTGCAACATTGATTTTGAACAAGCTTCGAGGAATGTTCAGCGTTCTTGCAATTAAGGCTCCAGCATATGGAGACCGTAGGAAGGCAATGCTCGAAGACATTGCTGTTGTTACTGGCGCGATGCTGGTTACTGCAGAAAAAGGCATGAAGCTTGATGCGACGAAACTTACCGATCTTGGCCGAGCTCGCCGTGTTATTTCGACGAAGGACACCACAACTATCGTCGAAGGCGCTGGTGACAAAACAACGATCGAGGCACGAGTGAACCAGCTCAAGGCACAGCTAGAAATGGTTGATTCAGACTTTGAAAAAGAGAAACTTCGTGAGCGCATGGCAAAGTTGTCTGGTGGTGTTGCGGTCATTAAAGTCGGTGCAGCAAGTGAAGTTGAGATGAAAGAGAAGAAGCATAGAATTGAAGATGCTGTTTCTGCAACAAAGGCCGCAATCGAAGAAGGCATTGTCGCTGGTGGTGGTGTTGCATTAATTCGCGCCGCATCTGTCGTTGATGGTCTCATTGCGGAAAGAACGAAGATTGCGATGCAACAGGTGACAGATGGATCTGGTAATTTACGTCAAAAAGTTCAGATTCAGCAGGATCATGAAGTGGCCGGAATGCAAATTTTACTTCGTGCGATTTCTGCTCCACTTTTTGCGATAGCTGAAAATGCCGGTGAAGTTGGTCAGGTAATCGTAAATGAGGTGACAAAACGATTTGGAAATGAAGGTTGGAATGCATTGACTGGTGAGTTCTGTGACATGGTAGCCGTTGGCATTGTTGATCCTGCAAAAGTCACTCGTTCAGCTTTGCAGAACGCAGCATCGGTTGCAGTGATGATTCTTACTACCGAAGCAGCAATTACAGAGTTGCCTTCGAAGGAAGAGAAGTCTTCTTCCTCACAGGGTGGCGGCATGGACATGTACTAAAAAGTCTTGCCGAAACTACCTCGTAAAAACACCAGGAGAAATCCTGGTGTTTTGATATAACCGCGCCCATAAAGCAAAACGAGCCAGTCTCCCGTAGGAAATCGGCTCGTCGTAGTAGTGGCGCACACTGGCTGCTACTTTTTCGTGGTCGCGACACCGTCCTTGTTGGATGCGGCGCAGGTGGCGGGCTTTTTGAACTCCTGTCCGATCTTGATCGTGTCGATCGCGAGCTTCTCTCCTTTGTAATCGGAGAGGCAGCAGAACCTGCTGGCTCTAGGCGTTTTGCCATCTTCGAGTGTGCACTTTTCCAGGTAGTTCGTCCCGACGCCTTCGCGCGCTTTGCACCACTCGGTGTTCTCACGAACCGTGGACATGTTCATCTCTACGATGAACTGCCAGTCCGAGTCGCACTCGATAGCGATGCTTCTCCAGCTATCGCCTTCTTCGGCGATGTCAGTCACGGTTTCGACCGTGACAGCGGAGGCCATCGTTGTGGCGGTTCGTTCGGAACTGGAGACGGTGATCGCAGGATCGTCGCGCGAAAGGCGCGCGATTCCGATGGCGACTACCGCGCTGAAAATGATCACTATCACGACACTGATGGCCAGGCGTGGGATTGTGCCGAGCCTCTTCGTCCACTTCATGAACCGAACGAAGATGCTCGGTTGAGATCGAGATATGGAATCTTCGGTTCTTTCGTATCCGCTGCGGTGGATAGTTTCGATTTCGGGCGCTTCCTGGTTCCACTCCCTTCCGTCATCATGGGGATCTCCCGGTGCGATTGGGGTGGGGAATCGGATGGTAGATTTTGGGTCGACGGGCATGGCACACTTCCTGTGGTTGGAACACTGTTTGGGCACTGTTGCGAGGAGCAATATAGCAATATAACAGGGATTTGTCAAAAAATTTGGCTAAGGTTGCCCATAAATGGGGGAGCGATTCGTCAGCGGAGGTGCAGTTTGTTATTGTGTAGCCATCTTTAATAAAGATTCTATGGAAAACATGCAGAATAACGGCGTAGTTCAAGACGGGTCGAGTGTTGCAGAAGAGAAAGCTTCAGTCGCGGAAAAGACAGCAATGCAAGACGGAGAGCGCAGGGGAATGGCAGCGATTAGTTATCTTGGAGTGTTTTGTGTAATTCCTTTGTTCTTTGCAAAAGACTCCGCATTTGCGCAGTATCACGCAAAACAAGGAATGATCCTTGCGATTGCTGGAATGTTGCTTCGTGCTTTTTACGGCTTTTTGTGGGATGTACCTTTTGGTGGGGCACTGGTTTCTCTTGTAGGGCTCGCGATTTTCGTGGCTTCTGTTATGGGAATTGTGAAGGCATTACAAGGAGAAAAGTTTGAGATTCCATACGTTTCAGAATGGGCAAAGAAATTTCAGTTCTAAACATGTCTTCGTTACTGGAATCAAAAGTCGCAGAACTTAAAGAGCGCCACGGCCTTGCGGTTGTGGCGCTCGGGCTTGAGGCGTCTCGAGCAAGAATGATCGAGCTTGAAGGAGATATGGGCGACTCAGATTTTTGGAATGATCAAGAGAAAGCACGAAATGTTTCTCAAGAGCTTGCAGATTTGAAACGCGAAGTATTGTCTTGGGACGCGATGGGAAAAGAGATTTCGGAGGTACAAGACGTGGTTGTTATGGCAGAAGGAGAAGGAACTGCAGACGATAAACGTGATACTGAAAAGCTTGTTGCAGATCTTGAGGCGCGGTTTACTGCTATGGAATTTCAGGTGTTGTTTTCTGGGCAATATGACTCTCGCGGTGCAATTTTGTCATTCCATGCAGGTGCTGGCGGAACAGACGCGAATGACTGGGTGGCGATGCTTTTGCGCATGATGTCGCGCTTTGCAGAAAGACAAGGATTTGCCGTTGAAGTTTTGGATGAGTCTCGCGGTGAAGAGGCGGGATATAAGAGCGTCACTATTGCGGTTCATGGACGGTATGCGTATGGGTATCTTCGATCAGAATCTGGGGTTCATCGACTGGTTCGAATCTCTCCATTTGACGGAGAGAAGATGCGACATACCACGTTTGCGCTTATTGAAGTGCTTCCAGAGTTTGCAGATGTTGACGCATCGTCGGTTGATTTGAACATGGACGATGTTCGTATTGATACATTTTTATCGTCTGGCAAGGGCGGTCAGTCGGTGAACACAACATACAGCGCCGTTCGTGTCACTCATATTCCAACGAACATATCGGTTAGCTGTCAGAATGAGCGATCACAGTTACAAAACAAGACCATCGCGCTCAATGTGTTGCGGGCAAAACTTTATCAGCTCATGGTGACGGCTCGTGCAGAAAAGCTTTCAGATATTAAAGGAGAACATAAGACTGCGGCGTGGGGAAACCAGATTCGAAGTTATGTGCTTCATCCGTATAAAATGGTGAAAGATCACAGAACAGACGTGGAAACGTCAGACGTTGAAAGCGTTCTTGATGGTGCACTTGTTCCATTTATTGAAGCGTTTTTGCGGAAAGACGCTGCACAACGCAATACATAAATATGTCTTATCAATCGGCGATCGTGACAGGAGGGTCGGGGTTCATTGGTTCGCATCTTGTTGATGCTTTGGTTGAGCGAGGTATTTCTGTGACTGTTGTCGACCTTGTGCTACCAGCCGATGATGTAAAAAATGCAAAGGCGACGTATAAGGTTGCAGATATTCGGAGCACGAGCATGACTGAGCTTTTTTTGGGAGTCATGCCAGATGTTGTTTTTCACCTTGCGGCTCACATCGACGATCGTGCTTCTGTGCTTGACCCTGTTTTAAATGCTGAGCACAACATTCTTGGAACACTTCATGTTCTAGAAGCGTCACGAAAGGCTGGCGTAAAACGTTTTATTTTTGCCGGAACTGGCGTTTCTTACGGTCGAGCCGACGTTATTCCAACGCCAGAGTCTGCCATGTCAAAGCCGTTAACGCCTTATGCAGTTTCTAAGTTGACATGTGAACGTTATTTGAAGTGTTACGAGGCAATTCATGGACTTTCTTGGATGTCTTTGCGATTTGCGAATGTGTATGGGCCGCGACAGGACGGAAGTAAAGAATGTGGCGCTATTGCGATTTTTACAAAGCGTATTTTGAATGGTGAAACCATTGCAATAAATAACGACGGGAAGACCACTCGCGATTATGTGTATGTTCAAGACGTTGTTCGCGCGTGCCTTGCTGCAGGAGATTCGATTGCAAATGAAGTGATTAATATTGGAACCGCACAACAAACGTCAACATTTGAACTTCTTGAAATGGTTGAATCTGCGATGGGAAAAACTGTTGAACATCAATTGCGTTCGGAGATACAAGATGAAGTAAAGCAATGCGCGCTTGCCATAGATAAGGCACAAAAACTTCTTGATTGGGCGCCGTCCATGCAGTTGAAGGCTGGCATTGCAGAAACTGTGGCATGGTATTTGAACCGTATATGAAAGTTTTGGTGACTGGTGGTGCGGGTTTTGTTGGTTCGCATTTGGTGGATGCGCTCGTGCTTCGCGGTGACGAGGTTGTTGTGATTGACCATTACAAACGAGAAAAACTTCGATTCGAAAATCCGTCGGCAAAAGTTTATAAGACTTCATTTGGGCACGAATCTGTTAAAGATATTTTTTTAGAAGAGCGACCAGATGTTGTGGTGCATTTGGCCGCGCAGATTAGCGTAACGGCTTCAATCACGGACCCAATCGGTGACGCAGAAACGAATATTATTGAATCATTAAGACTTTTACGGACTGCAGAGGCTTCTAGCTGTAAACGTTTTGTATTCATTTCCAGTGGTGGCGCGATTTATGGAGACCATCCTGTTCGTCCAACCCCGCTTTTAGAGGATCCATATCCGCTATCTCCGTATGGCGTTGCAAAATTTTCGTTTGAGCACTATTTGGCCGGATCCAGCTCTCGATCTGTGATGAAGACGATGACCTTGCGATTGGCAAATGTTTACGGACCTCGTCAACAATTGAAATCGACGGGGGAGGGTAACGTGATGGCAGTATTTTTGGCTAGAATGATTAGTGGTGACCCCGTTGTTATTTTTGGAGATGGGTCCGCGACAAGAGATTGTGTTTATGTTCGAGATGTTGTTGATGCAATTTTTGCCGCGATTGATTCTGAGAAAGAAGGAGTAGTGAATATTGGAACAGGAATTGGTACTTCAGTTCGAGAAATCTACAACACGATCATGGAAATCCATGGCGAAGAGCATCCGTTTCTTTGTGAGCCTTTTCGAAAGGGGGAGGTTTTTCATAGCGTTATAGACCCATCAACTGGATCGAATACATTGAGCTGGAAGGCTAATGTGAAGTTTCGAGATGGAATGCAGGAGATGTATGAATGGTTTATGAAAACGTTTAGAGATAGATAAAATATGGTTTTTAAAAGATCGTTTGGGCAGCATTTTTTGCAAGACGAAGAGGTGATTGACCAGATTATTCGCGCATTAGATCCGCAACCAAATGAGCGAATCATTGAAGTCGGGCCAGGCGGTGGGGCGCTAACGAAGCGTTTGGTGGGATTTGAGAATTTGCTTGTGCTCATTGAGGCTGATCGAGATTTGGTTGTAAAGCTTGAACGAAATTTTTCGAAAGCGATTGTTGTGAATGCAGATGCGGCACAGGTCAATTATGACGAGCTTTCCAATGAGGGGCCTTGGATTTTTGTGAGTAATCTTCCGTATAATGCTGGAAATGCAATTCTTGAAAAGGTTTTTCGATCAATAAATCTTCCAGATAGACTAGTAGTTATGGTTCAGAAGGAAGTTGGCGAGCGAATGATGGCAAAGCCGGGAGAGATGAGTGTGCTTTCTGTGGCGACGCAGTTGTATTGCGATATTGAGAAGATTTGCTTGGTTGGCCCTGAGGCTTTTGTTCCAAAGCCAAAAGTTGATTCGGTGGTTTTGAAATTGAAACCGAAAGAGGCCAATCAAGAGAATGAAGGAATTATCGCATTCGCAAAGATTGGATTTGCGCATAGAAGAAAACAGCTTCGGCAAACATTGGCGCAAGCACAGACCGCGGATATAGAAAAAATTGATGCAGTATTCGCGAGTATCGGATTGCCAAAAGCTGTTCGGCCGCAAGAAATTTCTCTTGAAGATTGGATAAAACTTTTTTCTTTATTGCGATCGTAGAATTCAGAAAGTATTCAGTTTGCACACACAATTTATCCCCTGAATTACAGCACGAATACGAAAAGAGCTCATGGGCTATCGTGATATACTTTCTTCACGATTTGCTTATGCTGGAGGACGGTCGTTTATACATTTCGCGAAAGAAAACCATCTTAAATCGGGAGCAGAAAGTAGGATTTTGGATGGTGGCTGGATTTGGGGTTCTTGCCCTCATTTTTGGTACTTTTTATTTGTGGAAGCACGTCGCTTCTCCTTTTGTTCTTTCATATACAGGACCAAAGTTTTTAACTGGTGATCAGCAACAACAAGAAGAGATGGAAAAGCTTCGCAAGGAAGACACTGATGAAGATGGTCTGAACGATTATGACGAACTTTATGTTTATCGAACAAGCCCATATATCGCAGATTCAGATAGTGACGGCGCTGATGACAAGACTGAAATTGCGAATGGAGAAGATCCGAATTGCGCGCCATCCATGCCTTGTGGTGCGGCAAATGACACGGTAAATCCAACGACGCTTAAAGGAACCTTTGTTGATGCTGCAGCCAGTGATACTGCGGCCTCTGTCGCTCAGGGTGCTTCTAGTGCCATTACTTCCGATGTCTCGAGTATTGCCGAAGTTTTAGCGCAGATGACTTCTGATGAGATTCGTCAATTACTGATTGAATCCGGTGGTGACGTGACTGCGGTTAACGCATTGACTGACGATGAGTTGCGAACGGCGTTAGCTGAAGCTTTACAGGCGATTCAGCTTCAACAGGCTGGTACAGATGCGACCGTAGAGACGGGGGTAGATACAACGACTCAAACGACAACGCAATAGCGTATGGTAGTAGCATGGAGAAAAGGAATTGTGAGAGGAATGCTTGCACTTGTAATGTCTATAAGTGTTGTCGGTATTTTCGCGGCGCCGCAACGTGTATATGCAGTTCCTTCCGAAGTTATTGTTGACGCGCCACGTTTTGCCGAGTGGTCATTGAGCGCCCTGAAGACGATCGGTGAGAATGCATTGTTGGCATCGATTTTTACAGCATTGGTGAATACTGTCACGTTCGGTGTTGATCGTTTGGCATATGATGCCGCAGTATTCATTGCATCTGGTGGTGATGGGGAGGATCCACTTTTTGAGAATCGAACAGCCATGGAATATTTGCGTGATTATGGTGCATCTGTTGCTGGTGCGGCGATTGACGCAATAGATAATGAGGGAATTTTGGGTAATTTCAAATTGTGTAATCCAGATTTTAGCGTTACTCTTGCGTTTAAATTCGGTATTCAGGGTGCATTTGACCGTCCGGAGCCAGAATGTAACATTAGTGAGATAAGAGATAACTGGGCTGGTTTTCTTGCTGATATAGAAACAACGCTTGCGTCGCCAACAGAAAAGAATTCAATGATTTTGACCCAGTTGGCAGACATGTACAATCCGAAAGAAAATGATTTTTCTGTAGGTATTTTGTTGTATACAGATGTGCTTACAAAAGCACAGCAAGATGCAGTGCTTGCAACGCAACGTGAGTTATTTGGTGGATTTTTTAAGGATAAGACAGATTTTATTACTGGTCGTGTAGAGACACCGGCAGAAGTGTTGCAAGACAGATTTACAGTTGCGCTCAACGCAACAGATGAAACTCGCCGACAAATTGCCATAGCATCCATGGGGGATAGTAAGGTGCTGATGCAGATCGGCATTCATGCCGGTTCTGTATTCACGAATACGCTTTTATCAAAATTTACTGAGAAGATTTATAACGGATTATTTGGTGATTTAGACCAGACTGATATTAATCCGTTTGATAGTGAAAGTTACAGTCTTGGAACAACAGAAGATGCACGCGAAACATATAGGAGTTTCTTAACTGCTCCGATTCTTTCCGTTCAAGATTACAGTCTTCTTGACGATTTTGGCGCCTGTCCATATGAGGGAAAGAGTTTATACAACTGTGTTGCAGATTCATCTTTTATTTCGGCAATTTCACGTGCAGATGGCGGTACAGGGCTTACGATTAAAGAGGCATTGGACGAAGGATTATTAAATAGTGCATGGCCTTTAATTCCATCGTCAGACAGTGCACGTGACCAGGATCAGTATTGTTATTCGTACGGATATTGTCATGGAAATTTGGTGAAACTTCGAAAGGCTCGGGTGATTTCTGTTGGTTGGGAATTTGCAGCAGAGTCTTCTGATCCATCAAGCCCAATAACATTAGGAGAGGTTGTTGACGGATTTTATCAGTGCAATGCGCAGAATGAACTTGATGAGAATAATCCATGGTGTCATTTAATAGATCCGAATTGGGTGCTGAAGTATCCAGAAACTCAGTGTAAGAATGAGGCGTACGGTCAATTGCTTGAATCGAGTGTTTCAGATCAGCGAAAGACAGAGTGCGTAGACATGCCAAGTTGTATTGATCAAGACGGAGAGGGAAATTGTACTGGAGGTTATGGATATTGCGTGAGAGAAGAGAATGTTTGGAATTTTCGTGGTGAAGAATGTCCTGAATATTATGGTTCTTGTACGACGTATCAGAATCCAGACGGAGAGCAGGAGAATTTCTTATCAAATACAACAAATTCCAGTGGATGTACAGAAGATTCTGCTGGATGTTTGTGGCACAACACAAAGAAAATTGATGAAGGGTCTGGAGTATTTGATTGGCCAGATTATTCAGTTGCTGCAGATTTAGTTTCTGCAGAAGCTGCAGATGATATTTATAATAACCGGATATATTTCACATCAGCAGTGGAGGAATGCTCTTCGGAGGATGGTGGTTGCAGAGAGCTTGCATCTCGAACAAATGGTTTAGCATTAAACATGGTCGCAAATCCATCTTTTGAAAATGACGAAGATGCAAATGGGATCCCTGATAGATGGTTTCTTTATGGATCTGGAACGGCGTATAGCATTAGTGGAGACGCTATGTTGGATGGCACGGACGCGGTAGGTACGGGTAGCGAAGGCGGATTTTATTATCAAGAAGGAATTGTACTAACGCAGGGAGCTGAATACACGATGTCTTTTTATGCTGCACAAAATAGCGGCGTAGCAGCAACGAATGTACAGCTTGCAATGACGAGTAGCAGTGGGGAGTTGGTCGATTTTCGTGGATTTGGATTAAGTGGGGACTGTGCAGTCGCCTTAGATTCGAGTGTTATTGAAATTATCGCAACACCAGCAGAAACAATTTATGAACGGTTAAGTTGTACGTTTACCGTTCCGACGTTGAGCGAAAGCAGCGCGGAAGTAAACGTTACAATTGCGGTAAAGGGTGGTGATCTTTGGTTTGATTCATTGCAATTAGAGCAGGAGTCTGCGGCAAGTACCTATCATGAAGGATATAGTGAGTCGACGTTGGATCTTGCTTATGTGAAGGTTCCGCCAATCTATCTTGGTTGCACTGGTGGCGCCGATGATTCAGCGGATTGTGACAAATATGCAAAGGTGTGTTCTGAAGTTGATGTGGGATGTTCGCTCTATACGCCAACGAATGGTGATCCTTCGGTGTCTGGAATTGTTGGTTCGTTAGATGAGTGTCCAGAGTCTTGTGTTGGATATGACACATTTAAGCAGGAGGAGACGCGATATGAGCCAGATGGCGAATTTCCTGTGTACTTTATTCCAGATTCTGCAGAATCATGTACGGCACAATATGTTGGCTGTGACGAATTTACGAATATCGCAACAGAGGAGCCTTCTTATTTTACATACGTTCGTGCCTGTGTAACGCAAGATCAAGCTGCGGCAAATATTGCATCAGATAATGCCGCGATATTTTATACATGGGAAGGTTCTGATACTTCTGGATATCAGTTGAAAACGTGGAATCTGCTCGAGTCTAATATGGGGCCAGATCCGTATACGTATGCAAGCGATATCGGCATGGATACAGATCCAAATCTCGCGCCTTGTACGAGTTGGTCGACCAGCGACGAGGGCATTTCTTGTCATGATGATTCATCTGGTGTTCTCGACGAAGATACTGATAGTTGTGATGAGCATGACGATACGATTACGAATCCAGATTGTCGTGAATTTTATGATACCGAGGGGAATATTCATTATCGAGAATGGACAAAGACAGTGACAGTGAATGACGCATGTGTGACATATCGAAAGACCGACATTGTGGGTGCGGATGTTGCAACTCAGGAAGCGAATTGTGAGGAATCTGGTGGATACTTTAATAGCATAACTGCAGAATGTAGATATTACGGGTACGCAGATGAGAGTGATTTGTGTTCTGAAGCTGAGGCAGGATGCCGTGAATATACTGGCGGTCGAAGCAATAACAGCCGTCAAGCATTTGAAGAATATTTCGAGGAAGGAAGTTTAAGTAATTGGGATGCAGATAGCGCGACAACGGTAACTCTTTCAAATGAGTCTATTGCTACGGACGGACATTCGCTTCTCTCTGATGGTGAATCTGTGTGGACGTATATCGGAGGAGACGGAACAGTTTGTGCTTCTGAAGATGGATGTACTACAACAGCAGACGGTGTGCTTGGTGGAACGTGTGCGCTATTGAATGGCGAGTCATATTGTGGAACGTTAAGTCAGGAACTTTTCGCTGGAAAGACGTATGTGCTGAGTTTCTGGGCAAAGGGATCCGGAAGTGTCTCTGTTGGATTCGACACGTCGCGTACTTCTGGAACTGCAACGATCGATAGTTCGTTTATTCCAGACTCGGGCGTAATTACGCTTGATACAAACTGGCAACAGTATTCTTACGGTCCAATTTACATGGATCCGAATGATTATCCAGATTTCGGAGACGGTGCATCGGTTTTGGCCTTTGTTCCAGTGAGCGGATCTACTTTCTATATCGACAACGTCATTCTTCGCGAAGGTGAAGACAATATTACGGTCATTAAGAATTCATGGGTGACTCCAGCCGAATGTGATTCGACGGAAGGCGGAACGTCGTCTCCGCAGTACATGCTTGGGTGTCAGGAATATACAGATCAAAATAGTGAGACAGCTTACGTAAAGAGTTTTAGTTCATTGTGTGATGAATCAAAAATTGGTTGCTCTGCGTATTTCATGACTCAGGAATCTGATGCAATTCATGCTTCAGTTTATGGGGCATATTGTTCAAGAGACATTGGAAGATATTCAGTTGTTGGGGCAGTAACAGAGCCAACACCATGTTATTTTGGACAAAATGCGGATCGTGATGGCTTTGATACCACAAGCGAATATTTGTGTACGATTGGTGTCGGAGATGAAGAATGTGAGTTTAATCTTGATTGGTATGTTCCAGTTGGGGATCTTCCTTCGCACTTGTCGTATCAGGCTTCAACAGTTATTTCTCCAGCGGATAAGGACGTTTTCTTGGTTGTTGATGACAGTGTTGAGTGTTCTTCTGATGTTGCGGGATGCATGGAAGTTGGGTTGCCAGTATTTAGTCAAGATCACACCGCAGTAGCAAGTTGGACAACAACGTATTTAATGAACACTCCGGATAATTACGCAGATTCATTGTGCTCGCAGGATGAACTTTTCTGTGAAGCTTGGGTAGATAACAATGGATCGACGTCGTACTTTAAGGATCCACAAGATCAGACGTGTGAATATCGAACTGATGTCACCATCGATTATGTGACGTATCAGGGATGGTTTAAGACAGGAACGGAAGATCCGTGTGACCCCGACTATATTATTGGTGGTGATACAGCGGGCATTTGGCGCAATGGCGACGATAGTTACGCGAACTGGGTTGGTACATGTTTTGCTTCTTACGATACGTGCAGTGAGTTCCAGGATGTTTCAGATCTCACAACAGATGAGCTTTATAGCCTCGCCGATGGAACGAGTTACTACTATTTGAATAATGATTCGCTTGAAGAAAATAGTCTCCCAGACAGTCAAAAGTGTAATGGGGAAGTTAGTCAGACAGACGGCTGTGGAATTTTTAACAACACTTCGATTCCAGCAAAAACAAGTAATGCTTCGGCAACCTATATTGCAAGTGTTCATGCAGATGCATTGTTCGGTGCACGGCAAAATGACTTTGTTGATCCAATAGATTGTGATGGTACTTCTACAATTACAACGCCAAGTGGCACAACCGTGGATTTGTGCGCGAATCGTTGTTGGTACAGTGCGGCAGAATATTACGACATTAATGGATCAACAGATTCATACGTTTACGATGGATCGTGTTATGAAAACAGCGATTGTCGTCCGTTAGCTAGTGAGACTGGTGCTGAAGTGAATGGATTCTGTGCGTCGTCATATGGAGACTATGGATCGGCGCCGCGTTTAGAAAATGATTCAAATTCTGTTTTGAAAGTGAACCGTGATCGAGAATGCAGCGAGTGGCTTAGTTGTTCTGACGCTCAGACCACTTGGGATCCACGAACAAATAGTTATATAACAGTTTGTGGTGGAGTTGATCTTTGCACGCAATATTCGGGAACAAGCGACGCTTCATTCTGTTCCGAATGGAAAGATAACGGCGCTGCAGTCGTTCTTGATCAAAGTACATATTCAAGTCGTGACGTTTCCTGGTATGGCGACGACTATTCTGGTTATGCAATTCCTGGATTGTTGCCCGTTGATCAGCTGACTCAGATAAACATAGCTAATCCGTCTACTACTTGTGATACTGAGGGTTCTGGAAGCTCGTACTTGACGACATTTGATGGCGACCAATGTACTGATGATGCAGATTGTGGCGGTTCCGAAGGTGGGAGTACATATTGCAAGGCGCCAAAAAGTGAATATAGATTGGGATATGTTGCCGGTTCGTGTGAAGTTGATTATGGAGAGTCTTGTTCTGTTGGCTACTGCGAAAATACCGGGTCGCCGTGTATTAGTACTAGCGCCTGTGGTGTTGACGGTGGAAGTTGTTTGATTGGAACCTGTTACGCTCGTTCTACTACGGTTTGTGCATCTAGTGCGGATTGTTCTTCTGGACAGACGTGTCTGGGAACTGTTTGCGCGACAGATGGAGGTGACGCGGCTATTGATAGTTACAATCCATCGTCACCAAATGCGGTATGTGGAAGTGGTCAGATATTGTATCCATCAGTGAATTTCAAAGCTGGAACTTGTATGTATGACCAGTGCGTTCTTACTCCGAATGGAAGCGTATTCGAAATAAATGACTCTGAGGCTTCTGTATGCCGTGCCTATCCAGAGATTAACAGTCCATTTGGAAATGAAATCGTTACTGCATGGCAAGACCCATCGGATAGTTCGCCGCTAACGATTGATGACGCTAATTCGTGGAATGCAGATACCGTTGCTGATGCGCTTCCAGTTTCTTTTGTTCAGAATTTTGAAAATGTTCAGTCGTGTGCGCTTGGTGAAGACTGCTCATGCACGTATAAGAAAATTACGTATGGTGACGGTGGAACAATTCGATATTTCTCGGAAGATACTTCTGTAAATATCAGCAACACGCAAGGAATTTGTAGCGGAGGATCTTTAGACGGATCGTTCTGTGCAGATACATCTTCATGTGGGGACAGCGGAACTTGCGAAAAGCCAACGCAAATTGATGATGTTCTTGGATTGGAAGGATATTGTTTGGAGCGTGATAGCTCGACAAATATTCTTGGTGATCGTGACTTGAACGCTTGTCTCTCCTGGCTTCCTATTGATCAGCTTTCTGGTTCAACTGATTTGTATGCGAAATATACTGAAGCAGGATATTTCGAAGAGACGAATTATTGTTCGTGGCTAGGCGAGTATGCATCCGTGACTACAAGCTGGGGTTGTTTGGAAACGGACGGCACGGAGACTGTGAACAAATATGAATGCATGAATGAAAATACTGCGTGTCCAGTTGGTTTCGTTATGGTGGCTGGTCCAGATAAGGGCGCAGATTCTGGAGGCGAGACAACGTCATTGAATGATGCATGCAGTGATGACGGAGATAATGATTGTCCGTTCATGTGCATTCCGCTTAATAGTAAGGATGCAATTGGAGACGATTGCACAACGACGGTCCTCGAGAGATTTTATGATGAAACACTTGATCGTAACTTTCCATCAGGGTACCCACTTTATGGATATTGGATTAGTACCGCGACAGAATATGAAGCTGCATTTGATGCACTCAGAAACTGTACAACGGATGGTGTTGAATACAACGAATATCTTTCAAATACATATGCTGGAGTTGAATTCTGGAGTACATCTTGGGGATGGATGATGAAGGAACAGGATGAAAGTAGTTGTGGAGCAGCGAGCGGAACTTGCGGCTGGTATGACTACAATGGATTAGATCACTACTCGCCGTATCTTGGATGTAAAGAAATGACCCAAGTTTCTGATGGAGATGGTGAGAGTGGCGCAACGGCATGGACAGATAGAATCTATAATCCGAATAATACAGACTCGCTGATGTCTCTTGGCCTTATCCAGTCGAGCTATCCGTCGTTTGGGTATGTTAAAGAAACAAGTAATGAGCCATTTGGTGCAACGCAAATGGTGGGTGAAATATTAGGGGACGGTGACGCAGCTCCGTCATACATTAACCAATGTCGATTGCATTCTTCTGATGATGATTCTGTAACTTGGACTTTTTACAATGCATCAGGAACTCCGAATGCTACGAATGATGGAATGGTCTGTGCTTCTATTGAAGGTAGTGAGGTGGGTGCCGGCTTAAATGCTTCAGAAGCAGCGACTTACATATCTTTTGACGGATACTACAATTATGCGAATACGAGCGCCACGGATTATGACTCAGATAGCCGCTCATCCTCTTTCGTGAATGTTGGTAGTGGAGGTGGTCCTTCGACGATTCTTGATCACATCTTTGCTCGAAGTCTTAAAGTCATTACATTCGCAGATGGAATCTTCGGTGAAGATGGCTTGCCGTCGGCATCGCCAGGAGATGGAACTGTAAACATGGACCCGACAACGGTCAGTTCAGCTACATGGGACTCTCGTGCAATATATGGCGTCCCTCCAAGTGTGTGGGCCGTGAATACGGATCGTTGCTATAACGATTATTGTGAAGAAGATGCTGCGCATTCTCTTACGGTGAATGATCAAAATGAGGGAGACATTGAATCGAGTATGTTCTACAGAGCGTATCTCAAGTTCTTTGCTGCCGCTTACAAAGAACAGCTTCCAATCCGCCGCGTTATGGTTGATTGGGGAGACGGATCAGATGTTTCCGGATCGTCTTCAGAGAATAACTTCTACAAGAACCACAGAGGACTAGAATCCGGACAAGAAACTTCAATTTGTGAAAAACCGACCTCTGACTCAGATTATGAATGGGGCATGAGCAGCGAAAGCTGTGATCCAAATTACTTTAGTTTCAATCACATCTACACCTGCAACCCATCCCGCATGACCGGCGGAACCTGTGACGACGGTGGAGAGGATGGAATTATAGATAATGCCCCATGTACTCTAGATGGCAATCAGTGCGTCTTTCGTCCGAGTGTTCATGTGAGAGATAACTGGGGATGGTGCACGGGGACGTGTACTACTGGAAATGCTATTGATGAAGACAGTTCTGGAGGATGTTTTGCGGGAACGGATTATGGATTGAGTGATATAGGCGAACCTAGAAGTGAGTGTGCCTATTCGTATTATCCAGATGGTAATTCTGCTCTAGGAGTTGATCCGTGGGTTTACTATGACGGCACGATAATTGTTACGCCATAAATGCAACATCGGAGCCGTCCCGTGGGATGGCTCCGATGCGTTTTTGTGCGTTCTCCTTTCGCACTTATCTCGTGCAAGTTAGGTCCGTGACGTAGTTGAGTATTTCGTCAACGACAGTCATGGAAAACCTGGTGTTATCAATCTGGGACGTGATGAGGTGGGTATTGAAGCCCTCTTCGACGAGTACGAGCTCGAGCTGATCTCCGATGATTCTGAGGTAGTCATCGGCTCCGCCTACTCTGTCCCAGTTTTCGCTCTCGTCCTCCTCGTCCTCGGTGTGAACGACGCCGACTTGGTCCACCCAGACCTGCACAGGTTCGAACTCGCGGTGTTCGCGGTACTCACCTTTCAGGCTTGCGGATGTTCCGTCGTATGCGTAGTCATCGTAGGAGCACGAGTAGTTTCCAGGCTCGAAGAGGTTGAAGAGGATGAACGAGTCGGTGAAGACGTCGTCCTTTTTCACTTCGACTTCTCTGGTCGACGCTGCCCAGTATTCGTCGTTCCCATCCACGTGGACAGGGAAGCCGAACTGGGTCGTGAAGGCGATGTCGCCTACAGTCGCCTGGTACACGTCGGGCGCAACGACGGAGATGTCTTCGCCGGCATCCTCGATGTAGGTCTTCATGGTTCCAGTGAGGTTTACGGTACAAACCTCGGAGGTACCAAGCCGATCTGCCGCGATGTTGACGATGGCACTTCCGAGCGTTACTTCGCCCGTGTCATCCCCGCAGTCTTCACAGGCAGCAGTGCAGTTGTCGCATTCTTCGCCGCCGTTTTCACAGGCGGCCAGACCCAGAAGGGTCATGAACCAGTATTTGCGCATGGTGCGCTCCTTGCTTTTGGCGGTGAAGTTCGAGCTCACATCCCAGAAAATAGGGACGTTTTGCACTTACAATATAGCAAAAAAAGCAAGAAAAGTAAACCCTCCTTCGCTAAAATGGGCTATGGAGGGCAGGGATTGTGGATAAAAGCTTGCGTAAAAACATTGAGAATGTTGAGGAAAATGAGTGAAAGTGATGCGGAAAAAGAGCCGTGATAGAATCGACTTACTCCCCATGAAGATTCTTAATTGTTTTGTGTATGTTGAACAAGCAGGACATAACAACGCTTCGTGGAATGTTTGAGGATGTGCTCGGCGTGTCACTTCGGAAGGAAGTTCCGGCGATTGTTCTCGCGATCATTCAGAATACCGTTCCTCGAATGATTCATGAACAGCTTGAGATAAATAATCACATTTTGAAGAGGGAAATTCGAGATGAAGTGCATTCGCTCATTAAAGCTTCGGAAGCTGGACTGATTCGAAGAATGGAGACTCTTGAAGAAAAATTAACCAAACGCATGGACGAAGGCTTCTCTTCTATCCTCGAGCTTATCGATGAGGGCCTCATTCCTCAGATCCAAGAACATGAGCGCGACATTCAGTTAATCAAACGTGAACTCAAGCTCGCGTAACATAAAAGCGCTCGGATGGTCGGGCGCTTTTATGTTTTCTAGGAGTCGTGTTCTTTGCCAAAGTTGAACCAAATTCTTGCGCTTATTATGTCGCAACAATGAATAAATGCAGCAAGTGGTTGCATGACTCTTTTTGTTGGGTGATAGTCGGCACCTTCGCCATGAACATATTGAAGTGCGTTTTGTTCTTGTTGTGATGGCGTGTAGTTCCATTGCGTCTCAAGCATTGCGAAGAATTTTTGTTGCGCTTCGTCGTGAGTTAATGTCTGAACAATTTTTCCATTTTGTATTGAATGGCGAAAAAGTTTGTCAGTATCATGAAGAAAGAGAGTAAAGAGAGCGTCAGATTCAGAAAATTCAAGTGGACGAAGGCTGTTGAGCGTTTGAAATAATGTTCTGGCGATGTTCATAGTTTCCTCAAGATGAGATATATAACCATCAGGCCAGACTTGATGTTTTGTTGCACTTCCCGATATCTCAAAGAAAGTTTCAGAAAATTCCAGAATAATTGCGTTTGCCGTAAGTTTTTGTCGAGAGTCAAAAAGGGTAAGAAGTTCGTTAAGCGAGAGTTTATTCATATATTTATGATTTCTAGTTTAACAAAAGGTGCCGTGATAGAATCGACTTACTCCCCATGAAGATTCTTTATTGCGTTGCCGTATGACAGACAATCAGCAGAAAGCTTTTCGTGGAATTATGACTGAAGTGCTTCAGGATGTTCTTCCGAAAATGTTTTTGGAACAAGAAAAGAGGCTTGAGAAGAAGTTTGATCAGAAACTCGAAGATTTGCGGTTAGATATTCGAGATGAGATTCATTCAGCAGTGAAAGCTTCTGAAGCTGGTCTGATTCGGAGAATGGATGTGCTTGAAGAAAAGTTGACCAAACGTATGGATGATGGTTTCTCTTCTGTGCTCGAATTGATCGATGACGGCCTCATTCCTCAGATGCAAACACATGATCGAGATATCCAGTTCATTAAACGGCATTTAAAGCTTGCTTAGCCACAAAAAGCCTGCCAGTTGGCAGGTTTTGTGATTTATATACTTTCGGATACACTGGCACTCATATGCAAGCAAGTTTAGAAAAAATCGTGCATTTTTCTGCACAAAAAGGATTTGTTTTTCCTTCGAGCGAAATTTACGGCGGCTTTGCGGCAACGTATGACTTTGGTCCGACCGGGGTGTTGTTGAAAAAGAATTTAGAAGCAGCTTGGCGGTATTGGAATGTTACAAGTCGAACAGACATGGTCGAGATTGAGGGTGCGATCTTTATGCATCCAAAGGTTTGGGAGGCTTCTGGTCATATTGGTGGTTTTTCCGACCTTCTGGTTGAAGATTTGGTTTCACATCGTCGTTTTCGTGCAGATCATCTTATTGAAGATGCTGGAGTTATGGAAAATGCTGGTGCATTAACTCCGGAACAGGTCGATGAGGTTATTGCAGAATATAAGATTAAGAGTCCAGATGGTAACTCGGTGTCAAACGCAAAAAGATTTAATCTTTTGGTAAAGACGCATCTTGGCCCGGTTGAGGATGAATCATCACTCGTTTATCTAAAAGGTGAGAGTTGCCAGAATATTTATTTGGATTACAAAGCTACACAGATGGTGACCCGTCGAAAATTGCCATTTGGCATTGCACAGATTGGAAAAGCATTTCGAAATGAAATCACGGTAAAACAGTTTTTGTTCCGTACACGCGAATTTGAACAGATGGACGTGCAGTATTTTTGTAAGCCAGCAGAGGCCGATGCTCAGTATGAAGCATGGAAAGCAAATCGTTGGGATTTTTATACAAAGTTTCTTGGACTTTCAGAGGGGAATGTTCGATGGCGCCAGCATGCAGAAGATGAGCGAGCATTTTATGCTTCTGATGCTTGGGATATTGAATACAAGTTTGGAGAGATCGGTTTTAAGGAGGTTGAAGGAGTCCATCATCGTGGCAGTTACGATCTTGATCAGCACGGAAAGTTTAGTGGGCAAGACTTGAGTTATTTTGATCCAGAAACGAATGAGCGATACGTTCCATTTGTTGTTGAATGTTCTGGTGGCTTTAATCGATTGTTCCTTTTAACGTTATTTGAGTTTTATCGAGAGGAAGAGGTGGTGACGGCGAAAGGTGAAAAAGAGACTCGCGTTGTTATGTCCTTTCCATATGATCTGGCACCGTACAAGGTGGCAATCTTGCCGCTCATGAAAAAAGATGGACTTGCAGACAAAGCGTGGACAATTTATGAGGAATTACGAAAGCAGGGAGTTTCTGCGGAATACGATGAGAGCGGTTCTATTGGAAAGAGATACCGTCGTCAGGATGAAGTTGGTACGCCGTGGTGTGTAACTATCGACTATGACACGCTTGAGAATGGAACGGTAACATTGCGTCATCGCGATAGTATGGAGCAGGTTGGCGAAAGCGGACGTATATTGATCGGAGATATTGGAATGTATTTGAACAAGGAACGATTTGTAGAAGAATATCCTCATGCGTCATCGGAGACATCCCGATAGAAAGAACACGCTTTAGTTGTAGAAAATGTAAGTTTTGAAAAGTTCGTTGGAAATAGTCCGACGAACTTTTCTTTTGAGTGAGAAAAATCGTTTGTCGATTGCATGTTGCTTTGTCAGGATGATTGCAGGACGTTTCAGGCCGATCGTCCACAAGCAACAGGGAAGAATATCTCGATGACGAACGCATCGAAAACATGCTCATCAGGTGTTTGCAGCGACGTTATGGATTTTGTTCTTCGCGGTCCAGAGCGATTGATTATGGGGAGCAAATTGCTCTGGACCGTTGTCGCAAGATCGTTCGCCCCTCTTTCTGTCTCCATGAAGGAGGGGCACGCGATCATGGTGATTATCGTGCCTCGTCACCGTGAGGAGGTTTCATGTTCAGAAACAAGGTATTGAGTATTTTCGTGATGTGGCGCTTGGTCTTCTGCTTCGCAATTTTTATTGCTGGATGCAGAGTCGGTCTCCCTGTCAGCGAAGTGTCTTTCGTTGACGATTCATCAATTGAGGACGTCGGTATGATCGGTGGCGGAGTCGATCTTCTCACCATCGAACTCCCGTTCTTTACTGGGTATGAGGCGACGTGTCCGCAAGGAGCGAACGGTGGTTACTCGCACACATCCAGTTCGACCAGATACGACGTCGACTTCGATACGCCCAATGACAAAAGAGATCCCGTGTTCGCGCCGGTTGGTGGCGTCGCCTACACGCACACCGAAAGTCGAACCAGAAACTACGGAGAACACATTAATATCGACCAGGGCGACGGCACATACGTCATTCTTGCGCATCTTGATGACATCTTCGTCGACAACGGAGAAGAGGTCGCTGCCGGGCAACTTCTCGGATTCGAGGGTCACACCGGAATGGCGAGTGGTGACCATGTCCACATTGGCCGTCACAGTGGAAGTGCTTTGCTGAAGGGTGAGTACGGAACATCATTGAACGCTCTGGCTTTCAATGCGATCGATGAATCGATCGGTGCTTCGGTGACCAAGATGACCACGGAACTTTCGTGTGATATCTCTACTGGGCATACCTACCAATCCACGCTTCCGACTCCACAGTGGCATCCTTCAGGAAGCTTGCTTAAGCTGCCAGATTCGTCGACCGTGTACTTGCTTGACGGGTTCACGATGCGTCCGTTCCTCAACGAGGGCGCATTTACCAGCTGGAAGTACGACTGGGATGACATCGTTCTCATCTCGAGCGACGAGACTTCGTGTTTCGCGATGGGTGACGCTGTTCGAACAGACGGTATGGTAACTGCAGTGTATGACTCGTCCTCGATCGGTGCCTGGCTCCTTGTTGGTTCTCCTACAGACCCGAATCGTTACAGGCAAAATATCATCTCTGCTGGTGCGACGACGGTATTGGCAACGTGGGGGATTTCGGCGACGAGTCTTTCGAGTCTTCCGTCGTCTTCGTCTGTTGGATTGTCCCTATCGAACTATCCGGCGTTGATGGAACTGGCAACGTTTCGCGACGGAAGTTTAGTCTCTACCGTAGAATATTCCGATGTGTACGTCATGGAAGGCGGAGCAGCGATCCCGGTTGCGAACTGGGACACATTCCTTCTGATGGGGTTTGCGAATCGGACCGTGTATGAACTCTCGGAACGAGACTTCGATGATCTCGTGGACATCGTTGGAAATTGCGAAACGGATTCGTACTGCATCGCGAACAACGACGTGACAACGTGCGGCGGTGACACAGAAGATGTTCCAGGAACGTACCCTGGCGAAGGCGTTGGGGGAGTTGAGAGTGAAGAATGGGTACCAGGGGCAGTGTCTGGTGTTGGCCTCGAAATCTGGTGGCATCTCGAGCAAGAGGCAGACTGGATTACGATTTCTGGCGAGTTCACCAACGAGAACAACTACGGATACGGTTGGACTCAGAACATCACGTGGAGTACTTGGAGCGATGAACTGTACTTCAGTATCGCAGACATGGGATCTCGTGATAGCTTTCGATACTCGTACGCCTTCGCAGTCGACGCTGTCGAAAACTGGAGCTGTCTTGGACCCTTTCCTCCAGGAGAACTTACCGGCACGCCGTTTGCACGTTATAACGGCACCGAGATTGATGTTTCTGTGGTTGAAGATCCTGGAAGCGATGGATGTGGACTTCAAGTAAGCATTCCATAGCTACGAAAACGCAAGCGACGCCGGGGTTTTTACCCTAGCGTCGCCTTACTTTTGAAAAAGATTTTTTTCTTAAGGTATGTATTCTCGGGCGCACTCTAATGTGGTCAGGGTTTCTTCTACTTTTTGATTACAGGACTCGATGAGGTCAGTAGCTCCACTTTCTCCATCGAGGATGTAGTATTCCCATTCGAGTAATCCATCTTCTGAATAGCCTGTTGCTGCAACGATTCTATTTGGGATGTGATCAAAAAAGAGTGATCCGTATCCGCCTTGAGTTAAGAATGGATTGTATGCATTTAAGAAATATTCCCCTTCAGATTCAGTAAAGTGATACGGAATCATTGTTTGAAGGTCTGAAGAAAGAATAAGCCCCCATACGTCCCCGTTATAGTTACAGAGGTCCGTTAAAAGTCCATTATCAATACCCATGATTATTTTGAGTTTTTCAGAAAGTGGAATGGTGATTGATTCTCCAACACGGTCTGAGATGGCTTTTATTATGACGGGATCCAAAAGTTGAGCGACGGTTGTTCCATCTGTTTTTTCATCAAATTTTGAACAATATGCTATTTCATCATCATGAGCTTGAAGATACGTTAATGTCGACAGCTCATTTTCTTCGTATCGAGTGGTATTTGTTTCTACTGATTTGAAAATCTCAACAGAAGATGGAACGGTTGATTGAAAATTTATAAGGTCATTTTCAAGGCCAAGTTTTTCCGTATCTCTATTTTTTGTCATGAAATACGCTCCAACACTTCCAATGATGAGAACCCCTATGATGAGTATCGCAATGATCACTTGAGGATTTTTTGACGGCGTTTGTTTGACGTCTGGCATGGGATACATTCCTGAAGTGTCCATAGAAAGTCATGAAGAATTTGAGTAGAGCATAACATTCGCTTGAGATATTCTCCATTGACATCACTCGAAAACTCATGCAAAATATCCGCGTTACTCAACTATCGCGGGGTAGAGCAGCCAGGCAGCTCGTCGGGCTCATAACCCGAAGGTCGCCGGTTCAAATCCGGCCCCCGCAACCAAAAATCCCTGCTTACTGCGGGGATTTTTGTTTGGTATACTTTTGCCAATCCTATGGCGCATATTGTCTCGATCGTGAACCAAAAAGGTGGTGTAGGAAAGACCACAACGTCAATGAATTTAGCTGCATATCTTTCGCATCTTGGTAAGGCTGTTCTCTTGGTTGATTTAGACCCACAAGGCAATGCAACGAGCGGTTTTGGTCATAATCCTTCTGAGCTTTCTGGAACATATGAGGCGATTGCTGGAACGCATCAGGTGAAAGATTTGATTGTTGGAACTGCGCATCCTGGATTGGCATTATTACCAGGAAGTCCAGATTTGGCAGGATCTTCTGTTGAACTCGTTTCTGAGTTTAATCGTGAGCGAAAGCTTGAGCAGGCATTGGCGTCGGTGCGTAATGATTATGACTATATTTTGATTGACAATGCTCCTTCGCTTGGGCTACTTACAATAAACGGGCTTGTTGCAAGCGACAGCGTGCTTATTCCAGTGCAAGCCGAATACTATGCCCTTGAAGGACTAGGTCAGCTTATGCATACCGTGAATCTTGTTCGTCAGCACATCAAGCCAGAGCTTGGCATCATGGGGGCAGTCATAACAATGTTTGATCCGCGAACAAATTTGTCGAATCAGGTTTTGCAAGAGCTCTACAAACATTTTCCAGGAAAGATTTTTCGTTCAGTTATTCCGCGAAGCGTGCGACTTGCAGAAGCTCCAAGTTTTGGGAAATCTATTCTGCATTACGATCCAGAATCAAAAGCAGCAAAGGCATATGAAAGACTTGCACGAGAATTTCTGGTTCGAGAAGAGTCTGGTGCAGCAACTGTAACCATGTAATATGCAGAAAATACAAGGAGGACTTGGTCGCGGTCTTGGTGCGTTGCTCCCGTCTACGAATCATCAATCAATGAGTGATGTTTCTTTTCCGATCGCAATTCAACCGTCAACATCAGAGGAGGCACATCATGAGTCGTTGCAAACTGTGCATGTACAGCCAATGCCACGTTTAGAGAATACGGCAAATAATGACCGCCTTCTTCAGATTTCGCCGAATGACATTGTCGCAAACCCGCGTCAGCCGCGACAGTATTTTGCAGCTGAAGAACTTTCAGATCTTGTTGCGAGCATAAAGGAGCATGGAATTTTGCAGCCATTGGTTGTTACAGAGCTAGCTACCGGCATTTATGAACTTATTTCAGGCGAACGACGTTTGCGCGCAGCCCGAGCAGTAGGACTCGCAACAGTGCCGGTCATTGTGAGAAAGGCAAATGATCAGCAGAAGCTTGAACTAGCCTTAATTGAGAACATTCAGCGCGCAGACTTGAATGCGGTAGAAGAGGCTCGAGCATACCGGCAGCTCATGGAAGACTTTGGGCTAACGCAAGAAGACGTTGCCGGACGCGTAGGGAAAAGTCGTTCGCAGATTGCGAATGTTGTTCGTCTGCTTGAGTTACCGTCAGACATGCTCGTCGCAGTTATCGATGGACGTATTTCAAAGAGCCATGCACGAACACTTCTTTCAGAATCGAATGAAGAACGTCGTCGTGCATTATTTGCACGGATGTTGAATGGGGGAGTTTCGGTAAGAAATGCAGAGGAGTCGACATCTCGTCGAGCAAAGTCACAAAAAGATCCAAATATTATTGCGCTCGAAGAAACTCTTCGAGAAAAATTAGGAACAAAAGTCACGATTGATGTAAAAGGTGCCGAAGGAACCATTGCGATTCATTGCTACTCGAAAGAAGATCTTGCAGACATGGTTCGTCGTCTGCATGATGCTCTGTAAATTATCTTTTCATTTTTCCCCAGATTGTAGAGAGGAGTCCGCGTTGTGCCGCACTGAGCGCTGCGCGGATTTTGCTTTTTGCATGACGAGTTTTTACGAATTTCAACCAGTCTTTATTCGGTGACTTACGATTTTTGTCGATAATAAGTTCGCAAACGTCTCCGCTTAAAAGTGTTTTGTCTAGCGAGGCAATTTCTCCATTTACTTTTGCTTGTGCAACTTTGTTGCCGATTTCTGTATGAATAGCATATGCCATGTCGATTGGCGTTGAATCTTCTGGAAGGTCGATAACGTCGCCTTTTGGAGTGAATACAAAAATTCTGTCTTGAAACATGTCGAGTTTGAGCTCGTTCAGATGTGTCATGAAATCGGCAGTTGTTAACTCTTTTTGGATTCTAGAAAGTTCTTCCATCCATGCAACATTTCGCTCCTCCTTTGTTGCTCCCTGTTTGTATCTCCAGTGTGCTGCAACTCCATACTCACTTTCTTCATGCATTTCTTGTGTGCGGATTTGAAATTCTAAAATCGATCCAGTTTCATCGAAGACTGTAGTGTGGAGCGACTGGTAGCCGTTTGGTTTTGGTTGGGCAATGTAGTCTTTAATGCGGCCAGGTAATGGGGTATATAGGCCATGAAGTAGGCCGAGAACTGCATAACAATCGGTAATGTCTTTTACAACAATGCGCATGGCAACAATGTCGTAAATCTTACCCATGTCATTTTTATATTTTTGAAGTTTTCGCCATAGACTGTAGCAATGTTTCACTCGTCCGTGGATGTCGATGTGCTGAATGCTATTGCTATGCAATTCAATATTTACTCGACGCATGGCACTTTCTAGCGACGGTCCGAATTTTTTCACTCGTTCTTCAAGAAGATGCTTTGTCCAGCCGTATTCTTTCGGTTCGATGTATTTAAAGGCGTAATCTTCAAATTGCCCGCGGTATTCACCCATGCCAAGCCTATTCGCGATTGGCGCGTAGATTTCTAGAACTTCTTTAGCAATGCGGAGTCGTTTATGTTCCGGAAGCGCGTAAAGCGTTTCCAAATTGTGCATGCGATCTGCGAATTTAATAAAGATAACTCGAACATCTTCTGCCATGGCAACGAACATTTTGCGAAGATTTTGAACGTAGCGTTCTTCACCACGATATTTGACGTGACCAAGTTTCGTGATCGCACTTACCATGTTTGCGATGTCGTCTCCGAATTCGGCACGCAAATCTTCTACCGTTTTTTTTGTATCTTCTGGAACGTCATGCAAGATTCCAGCGGCAATAACTTCACTTGGTAATTTAAGATCTGCTAGTTTCAAGCCTACTGCAAAACAATGAATAAAGTACGGTTCGCCAGTAGCACGAAGCTGCCCTTCATGAGCGGATTGGGCGTAGTCGTATGCTCGTCGAATAACGTCAACATCAGCAGGCTGGTAGTTGGCATCAAGGCGTCGTTTAAGATCTGCGAAGTTTGTGGTGTCCATAAGTACACAGCTATGATACCTGGATGACTTTGGTGTGACGAGCCGTACTTCTGAACATAGTCCCTCAAAGTTCGGAGGTCAAACTGAGATATACTGTGCGCATGAAATCCTCTCAATCCTCAGATATTGCTGCATTGCAGCAAGAGGCTCGGAACCTTGCGACTTTGCTCGCCGAAGCACTTTCAGCTTCTTCTTTGCCAGAAGCGCAAAAGGCGGCATGGGCCGTTCTTATTCCAGAAATGCGGCTTGACCAGCTTTCTCGGTTTGCAGCTGTCCTTGATGGCGCTGTAGAAAAAGCTGCAAAAGCAGAGGTCGCCGACGTTTTACAAAGTATTCGAACCGTTTTGGAAAAATACGCCGCAATTCAAGCTGAAGCAGACAATGAATTTACCCAAGGTATTGCCGGGCTTGTTGAAGATTTACGTAAAGCTGAAAGAGCAAAGAATTAAAGTATGGCTAAGAAAAAAAAACCAGAGGGAATCGATTCTAGAGCTGAGAAGTTACCGAATCCTGTTGAGAGAAGTTTTTTAACTTTTTCTGATGCTGTCTTTGGGAGACTTGATGGTTTGCAGAATTCGAAGGAATTCACGGATAAGAATTTTATTTTTTTAAAAGATGTTGAGACTGAGATTGGATTTTTTAACGAAAATCAAAATGATTTAGGTGAAGAAGCTTTAGCGAGATTTGAAAAGCTTAAAGTTGTATTTGCTGCCGCTGAAGCAGCAGCAATTCATGGAAAGAAGGTTGAATCTTCTGAATCTGAAGAAGATCCATGGCGGGCATGGCGAGAAGTCATTGATGGTGTTGATACGAATCTTGCAGCAGCTGCAAATATAGAAAATACAGTCGGTGAGCGCAGGGCATCATTTGAAAATGCGGCTGACGGCATTGCTGTACTTCGAGAAGGTTTGAACGCGAATACAGAACGATTAGAAACAGAAGGGGTAGAGATTGATGGTGTGCCAGAACTTGTGAACCTTCGTTTGGAGTGCGAGCGTTTAGAGGCGGCACTTGCAGCATACGAAACGAATTTTAATCCTTCGATTGAATCTTCGGAGGTCCAAGAGCCAACAGAAGATTTAATGGATGAGAATGCGCGACGGGAGATTGGTGAGCATTTTTTGGCTGCAATAGAAGCATTAAATGCTCGTATTGAAGATATTCATACAATGCCGGTGGGCTCGGATGACGAGATTGCCGCGGTTCAAAGAGTCATTGATCAGTTTATTTTGGACGTTGGTCTTTATCGTGATGATTGGGAAAAGGTTATACATCCGATACTTGATAGGTTTGGTGATAGTAGGCGGCCAGACGGATGGGCAGATCTTGTAAATGTACATAAGGAGCTTCGGACAAACGTTAACAAGCTTGATGGGGAGTGGCGGTTTTTTTTGAGTCAGAAGGAGGAGGGGAAGAGATCGGAGGTATGGAAGCAAAAGTTTCCTGGTTTTGAGCTTCAGGTAGCTCAGTTAAAGATGAATATTCTTGATGCGCGGCTGAAGGTTGGTGATGAGCGGAAAATTGTAATGGAGGCGCTTTTGAAAGAGGCTAAAGCTCTTGAAATAGATTGGGAGGTGAATATTTGCCCATTTAGTCCAGAAGATCGAACTCATGGAAGAGGAAGCGACGCGAACATTTACACTTCCGTACTGAAGAATGTTGTCGCTGATCTAGAGGGATACATATCGAAATCTTTAGAGATAAGGTCGGTGGGCATGAAGAGAGTTTTCAAAGATTGGTATCGCCAAGTTGCTTGCATGGATTTCTTGTGGAATGAAGGATCTTCGAATGATGTTCATGCCGCTCGTGCTGAGCGTGCTGGATTTTTAGAGCGAATAACTCATGAAGTTATACTGGATGCCGATGAAGAATTCGTTCGGCTTGTTCCGGAAGCACGTCGAGAGGAATTTAAGAGTTTAATCGGAAGTTCGGCGGTATATCGAGAATTATTTACTGCAATTCCCGCACAGGACAATAATGTAGATCCTCTTGTGTCTGGAAAAGAGGAGAATGCAGAAGCAAAAGCAGCTGCTGACCTTGCGTCAGTCGTCAATGCTTCAGCGCCATCGACTTCAGATGATTCGTTGCTGCCGCTTCCACCCACTTCTGATCCTATAGATACTGCCGCTGTAAACGTTTCACCATCAGATTCTCTCGCTCCCGAAGTGTCAGCAGAGACTCCGCCTATTGAAAACTTGCCGGATCTTCGGGCTGAGGCAATAAAGAGTCACGCGGAAGAAGTTCGAAAAATTCTTCGTGATGACATGTTCTGGGAAGAGGAGCGTCCGCAGAGTAAGCGAGGTCAGATGATTGGTACATTGTTGCGTTGGCCAATAGGGGATCGACGGATGTCGGTTATTAAAGGTGTTCGACCGGATCGTGCGGAGGATTTTGTTTATGCCACAGAATTTACAAGTCTTGATGATCTCAAGGCGAGAATCGCGGCATTGAAAGAAAAGTATCGCGCAGAAGAAGCTGTTTCGGCCGTTCCAGCTCCTGTGCCAGAACCTCCGATTGTGAAAGCGCCAGAGCCGGGGCCAGTATTGGAACCAGAGCCGATGCCGACTTCAGAATCGGCACCTGTATTGGTGCCAGAGGTGGCACTCGTAGCTGCGCCATCGCCTGAGCCGATTCCGGAACCAGAACCAGCTCCTGAGCCGATACCAGAGCCAGAACCTATTATTGCACCGGTTTTAGTAGCACCAGTAATTCCAACTCCAGAACTTGTGCCGATTCCGGTTCGTCGTGACGAACTTTTGCATGCGGAAGAACGAGTATCGAGTTGGGCAAAGAATATTCGAGAAAAAGTTGGAGGATGGTTTGGCAAGGGTATTGGTGACTATGTTGCAATGGAAGTTACTGGTGAGCGATCCGAACGAGAGGGGACTGATGAAAAGATGTCTCGGGGCGAAGCAATTGTTCGGGGCACCGCGAGTGTGTTTTCTGTGGTGGGAAAAGTTTTCGGCTTCAAGTCGCTTGTTGATGTGCCGCGATATTTTACGCAATCTTATTGCAACGCGAATGAACGGGCGTATCTTCAGGAGCAGATTTTGAGTGCAATGGAGCATGAGGTTCGTACTCGAGTTCGAGGCGCAGATCCAGAGGTTCAAACTCGTGCGAACATTGAGGCGTCGGACAGACTGCGACGTGCAATAGAAACGTCGCCGAAATCGGAAGAAGATTTTCCTCGAGCACAGCGAGAAGCCATGATTAAGCAGCTTGATGCAATGCGAGGGAAATATCAGGAAAGGAATCGAGAGACTATGGCGGCAAGAAGCAGGGAAGTCGCTGAAATTATTGAAAAGGGCATTGTTCCAAGGGTTTCTGGATGGCAAGCGTCGAAAGAAGTTGCGAACTCGGCTCTACGTGTTCTTTCCCTGTCTGGTATTGGAGTAGGAATCGAAGCTGTTCGTGGAGTGACGTATGGCGTAATGAGTTTCCGTGAAAAGTTTGAAGCTGTGGCAAAGCGAGAGAAGAATACGGGTGTTGTCGCGAACATCGCTACTGTTTTCAGAGAGACTTGGCAAACAACTTGGAAAAAACTTACCGCGACTGCACGGACTTCGACTGAGCGAGTGTTGAATATTGCGGAGGCGTTGTCGACTATTGCAACTGTGGTTGGTATGACTGGCATAACAGTTGGCGGACTTGAAGAGGCGCTTCCGGGACTACGGGCAGCAGGAGTTGCGGCTGAAGGCGGCGTTGGCCAGATGGCAACAGAGGCTAGGTTGGCAATTCAAGAGCATATTGAGAAGATGCTGCCAGCATTAGAACGAATGGCTAAGCGTGGAGCGTAAAAAAAAGAATTTCAATGAAAGAAGAGCCTTGCGGCTCTTCTTTTTCTATTCTTCATCGTCATTCTTCTTCCGTTTCCACGCTTTCTTCGGCGATGCACGTTTCTTTACTAAGAGTTCGATTGCGGCTCCCAGGGTCACAGCTTTCGGATCAATGTCTTTTGGAATAGTTGCATTCGTCTTTCCGTCAGTGACATATGGGCCGTATCTTCCGTCTTTGATGACGATGTTCGCCTTTGTTTCTGGTTCAACGCCGAGTTCTGCGAGTGGAGTCATTGCTTTAATTTTCTTTGCAACGCCTTCCGTGCAGAGCGTAATTGCTTGCTCGAGCGTAATTGTTGCAGGGTGATGTTCTGGAGGCAGCGAAATGTTTATCGCTCCGCACTTGAGATATGGGCCAAAGCGGCCGACGTTCGCGATGATCTCATCTCCGTTTGTGTGCTTGCCAAGAGTGCGGGGGAGTGAGAGGAGTCGAAGCGCTTGTTCGATGGTGAGCGTGTCGATTGTTTGCGTTTTCTCTAGCGACGCTCTCCGCGGCTTTTCTTCTCCTTCTGGTTCTCCAAGCTGCACAAATGGTCCAAAGCGTCCCATGCGAGCGATGATCATTTTTCCCGTTGCAGGATCGATGCCAATTTCTTGAACCTTCATGATGCTTTCTCTGCTCAGCTCCGTTCCTTTTTCAACAATAGTGCTATGGAACGGTCCATAGAATCCTGCCAAAACAAGTTGCCAGTTTTCGTCGCCTTCCGCGATGTCGTCAAGTTTCTTTTCCATGGTTGCCGTAAATTCGTAGTCAACGATTTGTGGGAAGTGCTCCTTGAGTAAGTCGATGACGACGAATGCGATGTCTGAAGGGTAGAGTTTTTTGTTGTCGTCGCGCAAAACGTAGCCTCGTGCTTCTATGGTTGCAAGAGTTGGCGCGTACGTTGACGGTCTACCAATTCCGTATTCTTCCATGATCTTGATCAGTGACGCGTCGCTGTAGCGTGCTGGTGGTTCAGTGAAATGTTGTTCTGGAATGACGCTTATTGCTTTGCCAACGTTGTCTCCTTCTTTCATTTCTGGAAGCACTTTGTCTTCTGCAGCGCGCCAGACCTTCATGTATCCCTCAAAAATAACAATACTGCCATTCCCTCTAAACGTGTGATTGCTTGCAAGAAAGTCGATTGCGGTTCGTTCGATTTTTGCGCTTGGCAGCTGTGATGCAACGGTGCGACGCCAGATGAGATCGTAGAGTTTCCACATACCAGGATCGAGAGCCGCACGAAGTGTTTCTGGTGTTTCAGCGACGTTTGTTGGGCGGATAGCTTCATGCGCTTCTTGCGCGCCTTTCTTATTTGTTTTGTAGTGAACGCCACCATTAATATATTCGTTGCCCCATTCTTTTTTCGCGTAGTGCTGAATCGCTTCGATGAAGTCATCTCCGAGGTTCATGGAATCAGTACGCATGTAGGTAATGCGACCAGTTTCGTAAAGTTTTTGAGCGAGCGTCATGGTTTGCTTGGCGCTCATGCCAAGTCGGTTGTATGCCTCTTGTTGTAATGTTGAAGTTGTAAGTGGAGTTGGAGCTTTGCGTGTTGCTGCTTTCTTCTCAATTGATTTCACTACAAAGTCCGCATCTTTGACGGCACTCACTACAGCTTCAGCTTCGATCTGTGTTTTTATATCGAGCTTGTCGATTTTTCTGTCGCCGATTGCAACAAGTTTTGTAGAAAATTCTGTGTTCGATTTTGAGAGCATCGCCTCGATAGACCAATACTCTTCTTTGATGAACGCAAGACGCTCTCGTTCGCGCTCAACGACAAGTCGAACTGCAACAGACTGCACGCGGCCAGCAGAAAGTCCGCGTTGCACCTTGTTCCATAAAAGCGGGGAGAGCTCATAACCGACTAGCCGATCAAGAATACGACGCGTCTGCTGTGCGTCGACCATTTTCATATCGATGTGTCGTGTATTTTCAAGTGCTTTTTGGATGGCTGGCTTAGTAATCTCGTGGAAAGTAATGCGCTTTGCAGTTTCTGGGTCGAGCTTTAAAACTTCGGCAATGTGCCAAGCTATTGCTTCTCCTTCTCGGTCTTCGTCAGTTGCAAGGTAGACTTCTGCGCCCTTTGCTGCGTCTTTGAGCGCTTTAACTTTATCCTTTTTATCTGCTGGAACTTCGTAGGTTGGCTTGAATCCGTGGTGAATATCAACTCCAGTTGTACGTTTTGGAAGGTCGCGAATATGGCCAAAAGAGGATATGACTTTGTACTCCTTACCAAGGAATTTTGTGATGGTTTTTGCCTTGGTTGGAGACTCTACAATGAGTAATTTGGCCATACTTTGCGAAAAAAATGGGAATATCGTTGCTGACGATACGTTCGTATCTGCCGAACCGTCAAGCGTGGCCATCATATCAGGTGAGATTTTTGGTTCATTCATTTGTTCGCTAGCGACTTCGGGATATTGGACTCTGCTGTGCGCAACTCTCCACGCAGCGACGACTCACTTCGTTCGTCTGCTGCTGGGTCGTAGTGCGCTCGCTTCGTCCAATATCCCTCGTCGCTGCTCGTTTCTCTATATTTCACTATCCTGTTCGTCTCATTTCGTCATCTCATCTTATCCAGTCATCCCCGCGAAAGCGGGGATCCAGTGTGCTTTGATAGAGATGGATCCCCGCCTATGCGGGGATGACCACGATAAGCTTGCCGACCACGCTGATTCAGTTCAGGTATTGCTTTCAGATCCCATCCCGAACGTACGTGAGGGATCCGCAGCCCTGTAATAAAAGTGATTGTGAGTCTTTGGAAAAAGTGGGGGGAGGAGTAAGGAATGAGGAGTGAGGTAAGTCTTTTTTTGCAGGGGTAGTAGTTTTTTGGGGTTTGAAAACAGGGCAATAGAATCATCGGAGATTGGAAAATCTATGTAAAGACGGGTTCCGAATGAATAATGTCCTTTCGGCTTTATCAGCAGTGACTACAGCCACACGTCTGTCATGAACAGATCTGATGCGAGCTCCTTATTGCAACATGGTTGCATTAGCGAAAACCCTGTTTTCAAAACAACACACCCCACTCTCTCTCCTTCTTTTTCATTCCCCCTACCTCTTCAAAGATCACCTCTCTTCACATCCCAACTCATAGGCTTCGGAATTACCAGCATGTATCAGCTTCGGACCACTCACATTTCATTCGATCACATTCTTGTCTTGTCCCATCCCGAACGTACGTGAGGGATCCGTAGCCTTTACGAGACATTGCATTGTTCCTCTTTATATTTTGTTTTTTATCGTCCAACCACGAAATGATTTCCGCCGATGTCGCGAATAATACCGAGGATTTCGAGTTGGGTTGCGGCCGCGCTTGCAGCAGATGGGGAGAGCTGGGCACGTTCTGCGGCGGAGTCGATGTGAAGCGGTTCAGCACTGAGCACGGAAAAGAGCGCCTGTTCATTGGTACTTCTGCCAGGTGGAAGAACTGCGGTTGCGGAAGCGTTTGGTGCAACGTTCATTCCGTAGAGGAGAAAGATGTCTTGCGCCTCGGTAATGCAGTGGGCGCCAGTTTTGACAAGCCAGTTTGTCCCAGCGCTTGTCGGAGACGAGATATTTCCTGGCACCGCACAGACTTCGCGGTTTTCTCTTGTTGCCGCACTTGCGGTGATCATCGATCCAGATGCGAGCGCTGCTTCAACAACGATTGTTGCCTTGCACATGCCAGAGACGATTCGATTGCGAAGAGGAAAGCAGTGTGGTTGCGGTGGGGCAATGAGAGGGAATTCACTGATGATTGTTCCATTCGCGACAAGAATCTTGTTTAAGAGTTCGATGTGTTTGCTGTTGTCAGCGCCGAGAAGGCCAGAAGCGAGGACCGCTATTGTGTGTCCTTTTGCTGTCATAGCTCCTTCATGTGCAGCTTGATCAATCCCGTACGCACCGCCGCTTACAATGCTAAGTCCGCCAGTTGCAAGGTCGTTTGCAAGTTTTTGCGCAGTGTCTCTTCCGTATTTTGTGCAGTGACGAGACCCGACCATTGCGATTGGAGACTTGCTGAGCAGTGACGCTCCGCGAACAAAGAGATACGCAGGAGGGTCAAAAATCTGTGCAAGGAGTGGCGGGTATTCAAGGTCGTCTTTTCCTATGACGCGAATGTGTTCACGGTCGATACTCTCGATGAATGATTCGAGTCGCTGACTGTTTCTCCATGCAATGAACGCGTCGATGCGCTTTGGCTCGATTCCGGTGCTGAGAAGCTCATTACGATTTGCGCGCCATGCATCTTCTGCTGTTGTGAAGGTCGCTAAAAGTTTTGCGTGGCTTACTTGGCCAAACATGGGAACATTTGCAAGGGCAATCGTGAATGGAGACCGCATAATATTGATTCTACCCCATGATATACTTTGCTCACTATGGCGAAGTTTCGTGCGCTTGGACAGCGGTTTATTTCATGGTGTGCACGGCATAAAATATTTACTGCAATTGTTGTTGCTGCACTTATTCTTGTTATTCCAGCGCGGTCTGTTTTTGCAATTGGCTTCATGGATTTTGCGCAAAATCCTCTCGATGCGACGGCGCTTATTCTTGCGGGAATTATTCAGAACATTACTGCAGCTTTGGGGTTGGTTACATTGCGCATCATCGAGCTTATTGTTATTCCGGTGCTTGGTTACAACGGTTTTTACAATAGCAACATTACAAATCTTGGATGGTCTTTGGTGCGTGACGTGGTGAACATGTTTGTTGTTGTTGTGCTTTTGGTGATCGCCATCATGACGATTCTCGGTATTTCTAAAGCGAATTGGGCACAGCAGCTTCCGCGACTTTTTATTGCGATCGTTCTGGTGAATTTTAGTAAGTTGATTTGTGGTTTTTTGATTGATGTTAGTCAAGTAATCATGTTTACATTCGTGAACGCGATTGTTTCTATTGCTGCAGGAAATTTTGCGTCCATGCTTGGACTGTCGACATTTGGTCAATTTGGTTCGGATTTTCTTGAAGAGCAAAATGCGGCAGGAGATGGCGTACAGTCATTTATGTTTTTAGGTGCGGCGTATTTTCAGTTTGTTATTTATCTTGCCATTCTTGCAGTAATGTTTCTTTTGGCTATAGCGTTTATTTGGCGCATTGTTATTTTGTGGATTCTCATCATCATGTCGCCATTGGCGTTTTTCATGATTGGAATTAAAGATATTTTTCCTAAGGCAAATTCTTCATATTCAGAGTGGTGGGGAAAATTTGGAAGCGCGCTCATGTTTGGCCCAATGATGACGTTCTTTTTGTGGCTTGCCCTGGCGGCATCTGCAGGGTCGACTCTTTCTCAAACTGAAGACTTTCCAATGCCTGAAGAATCGAACAGTCTTGATCTGCCGCTTCAGATGTTTTCTTTGGATAACTTTCTCGGAATGTTTCTTGCTCTTGCGATTCTTATTGCTGGTATGCAACAAGCATCTAGTAGCGCAAAAGCCATGGAAGGTTTTGCCTCAAGCATGTTGAGTCCACAAAAAGGAAAAGACATGGCAACCTGGCTTGCAAAGAGTCCATTCAAAGCTGCCGGAGGATTTAAGAAGGAAAGGGCATGGGCGAATGAAAGAGCGCAGAAGGGTGCTGCGGCCGCTGCAGTTGTTGCGCCTGGATTAACAAAGGGGGCTGGAAATGCAATGTCTTGGCTTGGAAGGCAAGGATCGAGGATGCCGTTATTAGGAGGTACTGGGAATGCCTTAGCTGCAGTTGGTGGGAACATCGTAAAAGGTGTTAAAGATACGCGAAAAGCAGAGATTAAGAAGGGTGGAGAGCAATTTAAGGAGCGAACGGATGAGCAATTACAGATGTTGGATGCTGCAGCATCAAGTGGCTCCAATGCATTCACATCGCTTCCTAAAGATGAAAAAGATGCATATCTTCGGAATTTTGGAACCGATCAGAGGCGTCGAGATAAGTTTAAGAGCAATCAAGAGAAGTCATTGCTAAAGACAGGCAGGTACAGTACGGACGAGGCGAAGATTGAGGCGCAAAGGCAGCATGATCTTCTCTTCCAGAGGTCAGATGAATTCTTGAGCAGAGATGGAAAAGATCTCATGGATGATGCGGAGAGCGATCGTTTCCAGGATTCCAGATTCGCAAACATGCACTTGCTAAAGAACGACATAGAACGAGAAAAAGCTTGGGATGCGCAGGAGAAGGCTGGACGGCTAAATCTTGGTCTTATTTCTGCTGGTGCCTTAGCGGCTCCTGCTTCTGGAGCGATAACGACGAGCACTGCTGCCTTTTTGAGAAGCAAGGTTTCTCGTCGCGATGACAAGGGTAGGGATATTACTGCTTTTGACGATATCGTTTCTCATGGAAAGGGAACGTCGCAGCAGCGTGATGCATTGATTGGAACTATTGGAGCTCCAGATGTTTCAAGAGTGGGAACGCCGGATGAAAGGAAGGGTTCTGCTCAGAATGTTGCGGCGTTGGTAAATACAAGCCGTATTCCGAAGATGGGTGCAGGAGATAAGCTGTTGATGGATGCAATGGTAGACAACCTTGGAGCTATCGGCGCTGATCTTTCTCCGGAAATTCAGGGAAAGGCCACGGCTCAGCTTATAGAGAGTGGAGTGTATGGTTCGACGCCAGATGCGGTGAGAAACGTTCTGAAGATTCCTAGTTCTGGGTATACGCCAGATATATTAGAGCGTATTGATAATGTTATTGGATCTGACGCAAGTAATACCGCGCTCTTTGACCACTTAGTTCCGGCGGAATCTAGCCTTCCGAATAATGTTTCAGATCCTGCAGTGGCAAATGAGATTACGAAGCGTGTTGCAGGCGTTAGCACCTCAGACATTGATTCTTTGTACAGGACTGAGCCAGGGGCAAGCCCGAAGACAATTCTTCGAAAGAAGCAGGCGCTTTCTACTATCGATCGTGCAGTTAGCGCGCAATTACATGTTGAAGATCAGAAGACTCAAGCCGCTGAGCGTTTGCGAAAGATACGAGAGGATATAAAAGCGGCCAATACGGCTCTTACTGTGGCTGTTGCAAACCAGACTGCGGCCATTGCGGAAAAGACTGCTGCAGATGCCGCTGTTTTAGGTAAAACTCCCGCGAATGCAGCGCAGCATGCTTCAATTGATCAGCGTGCTGCAACTGCCGCTGCTGAGGCGACAAAAGCAACGGTGTTTACTACGGCTGCTATAGCGGCGCAAACAAAGGTTTCGGCTCCGCTTCCAGCAGCTGAAAAGGAAGTTGTTCGTCTCGGAAAAGAGAATAAACGAGAATTGAAACGCCTTTCTGATCTTCATGCGAGAATTAAGAATACTGCCTCTTTGGGCAATCGATACATTCCAGCAACATAGTTTTGTATGCCTATTGTTGACTTAATTAAAATCCCAACAGTTCAAGCTTTTCTCATGAATGGTTCGGTGATTTCTGTTTTTGAGGCTATTTTGGAAAAGTTTGCCTTGCCAAAGGAACGTGCAATTGAATTACTTGATCTTACTGACGCGGTGCTTGATGGGGCAGTTGATTTGAAAGAAATTGCGCCAATGTTGCAGCAGGCGTTTGGGGTTGAAGAGGAGAGAGCAGTGAGGATGGCGTGCGATGTTGTTGGGTTTCGGTTACTGCCGCTTGAAGAGTTTGTTCCAAATGTTGTTGCGCAATTAACAACGTGGGGAGCAGACATGAGCAAATATCCAAAGTCTCGTGTTGGGAAGGTAAAAATGACTCCAGAAACGCTTGCCGCGCAGATTGAAGATAAACTCGAGTTAGATTTTTCTGAAGTGCTCGTGAAGCGTTGTGGATTTTTGATTGGTGCGTATTGGCGCGGAGAGAAAACTAAAGAGTCGACGCTGACATTTTTTTCTCGTGCGACAACCATCGGTGGACTTGGATTAAGCCCTGAACAGTCGCTCAATGTTTTGAATGCTGTTGATGAGCAGCGCGACATGATTGAGTTGACAGACGGTGGAAGTGATCATGTTGGCGAGCCGATTTTGAACAGTGGAGAGGAGGTTTTGAAAGAGATTGAGGAGGATTCTTCAGATTTTTTGGGAAGAGAAAAAGTTCAAGAAGATTCAGATATAAAAACTCTTGAAATCTCCCCGTCGCATGAAGTTGCCGCGGAAGTTCCGGTGATTAGTGCGCCGGAAAAGGTTGCTGATAGGGATGGGAATTGGCATGCAGAGTTACGGGAAGCAACGAAAAAGGCACAGCAGGTGGCTCGTGTTTCAATGGATGGTGGGGGCGTTGCGCATCAAGAAGATTCTGTTGCAGACCGGGCGGTTGAGAATGCACGGACAATTTTGCAGAAGCTTAGTATTTCCGAACAGGCATTTCGTGAGATTGTTTTGAAGACGATAAAAGGAGTAAGAAATTTGTATCAGACTCGTGATGTTTTGGCGCGTGATTTAAACGTACAGGGTGAAGATCTTGAGAAGATAATTGCAGCAGTCGAAGAAGCGCAGAAGTTGATAGTGTCGCGTGATGAGAATGAATCGATTTCGGGTAGAGAAGAAGACAATGTTCAGATTCCGGATGCTACTCTGGATAAACGTTTCGCCGCATTAGTCAAGGACGCACCACGAACACATGAAGAAGGTGTTCTTCCAGGATCTCGAGTAAGCCTTGCGCGTACTGCAGAAGAAGAACAGACGCAGCAGATTAAGGCTGTTTCAGAAGAAAAGCTCGTTGAGGCCGCAATTGCAAGTCGTCCAACGCCGGTAAAGCCGATGTTGACCGTTGGTTCTGTTGCGCCAGCGCAGCATGATCGTGTGCTTACAGACATTCAACCGGTTAAACGTCTTATTGGCCCAGTTGATGAGCTTCGCGCCATGACTCCGACGGAGTTCCGTCGATTGTCATCAGTTCCTGCAGACGCCGTTCAAAAAATTGAAGACATTCTTTCTACTCTTGAGGCGCAATCTTATGAAGATCGCGTAAAGGGAATTGCGGCTTGGCATAAGAGTCCCATGAATCAATTGTATGCATCTATGACTACTGCAGCATTAATGCGGAGCGTTGCTGTTGCGGAAATTGCTGCGAAGCGTCGTGCTGCAGGTGAGGAGAGTTTAAGCCCTGCAGAGATTCGTGCAGTGAGTAGTTTGAACGAAAAATTGAGATTTTAGCGTGCTACAATACTTTCATGCCCAATCAATTCGTTGTTCCACAATTTTTGGACGTGGAAAGTAAGATCATCGGGCCGGTTACTGCGCGACAATTTTTGATTATGCTCGCGGTGCTCGTTGTAGAGTTTCTCATTTATCGCATTTTTTTAAACATCATCTTTGTTGTTTTATTCGGTGTTCCGGTGCTTGGAATAGGACTCATGTTTGCATTTGCAAAAGTAAATGGACAGCCGTTCCATTTTATTGTGCTGAATTTTATACAAACATTTCAGAAGCCAAAGCTTCGCATTTGGGATAAGACATTGAGTGATGCGGATATAAGAATGTTTTTACAGAAAGTTGATGAAGAAATTATTACGCCTCCAGTACGAAAAGCTCCACTTGAGCGATCGCGACTTAATGAGCTTACATTAGTCGTGAATACGGGTGGCGTTTATGAATCAGATGAAGATGTATAAATATGGCAAATGCACCTCATAAATCTGGCCAACCAACCCAACGATATTTAGATATTGCCGAAATTCGTGAAGATTGCGTGGTCATGAAAGACGGAACACTTCGTGCAGTACTTATGGTTTCGAGTATCAACTTTGCTTTAAAAAGTGAAGATGAACAACAGGCGATCATTCAAGGTTACATGCAATTTTTGAATGGCTTAGACCATCCGCTTCAGATATCGATTCAATCGAGACGCATGAATGTTGACGGGTACATAAATGCACTTAAGAAACAGGAGGATGCTATTCATAATGAGCTTTTACGAACACAGATTCGAGACTATACATCCTTTATTAAGGAATTAGTTGAGATGGGCCAAATCATGCAAAAGCGATTTTTTGTTGTGATTCCGTATGACCCGACCGAGGGAAACGAAAAAGGAAAAGGGTTCATGTCAAAGCTTTCTTCTGCGTTCTCACCAGCAAAAATTGTAAAGTTAAATGAGAAACGTTTTCGTGAACGTCGATACTCGCTTATGCAGCGCACTTCTACAGTAGCCTCTGGCCTGACGAGTATGGGTTTACAAGTTGTCATGCTTGATACACAAGGACTTATTGAACTTTATTATTCGTCGTATAACCCAGATGTGTACGACGCGGAAAAACTTGTTGATGTTGGAAAGCTCCGTGTGGAAACGCATTTCTAGTATGGCTTTTGATCTTGGAAAACAACAGAACATTAATGTTCCAGTAGAACAGAAAAAGCTTTCTGAGGCGCAGCTGCGTTTATTGCAGGAACGCACAACGCTTGAGGAGGAGCGTATCTATCGTCGTGGAACTGTAAGTGTTCGAGATTTGATCTCACCTTCAAGTTTTGAAGTGGACTCCGCATTTCTTCATCTAGGTGACATGTACGTGCGGACGGTATTCGTTACGACATATCCGCGATATGTTGGCATTGGTTGGGGCGCACCAATTATTAATTACAACAGCACGCTTGATATTTCGATGTATTTTTATCCCATCAAGCCAGAAGTCATTTTGAAGCAGCTTCGAAATAAGGTGGGTGTTTTAGAGTCGCAAGTTGTTTCGGATAGTGACAGTGGGAAGCCTAGAGATCCAGTTCGCGAAACTGCATTGCGCGATGTTGAGCAGCTTCGTGATGATCTCACGCAGGGAATTGAACACTTTTTTCAATTCGCGTTTTACGTGACGATTTACGCAAAGGACAAAGAAGAACTCGATCGTCGAACAGAAGAGATAGAGGCAATATTTGGTCAAAAACTTATTTACTCAAAGCGCGGATTCTATCAAACTGAGCAAGGATTCAATGCAACGCTTCCGCTTGCGAATGATGAGCTGATGATTACGTTTAACATGAATACGTCGCCGATTGCGTCGTCGTATCCTTTTATCTCTTCAGATGTTACAAGTGATAATGGAATTTTATACGGAATAAATCGTCACAACAATTCGTTGATTTTATTCGATCGTTTTAGTTTACAGAATGCGAATGCAGTTGTTTTTGCAACATCTGGTGCTGGAAAGTCTTATGCGGTGAAACTTGAGATTTTACGATCAATGATGATGGGGATCGATGTTATTGTCATTGACCCTGAAATGGAATATCGGCAGCTTTCTGATGCAGTTGGTGGAACGTACATTAATGTTTCTCTGGCATCTGACAGTAAGGTCAATCCGTTCGATCTTCCTCGAGCAAAAGGGGACGAGACATCGGTTGATGACATTTTGCGAAGTGCAGTTATTACATTAAAGGGGCTTCTTCGCATCATGATTGGTAAGCCGATGGGCGAGAAGGGCACTCTTGGATTCACACCAGAAGAGGATTCTTTGCTGGACAGAGCGCTTTTGGAATCTTATGCAAAACGAGACATTACGCCGGATTTGTCGTCGTTGGCTGGAGTTCTTGATTACCCAATTCTTGAGGATTTGCTTCAGGTGTTGGAGGGAATGGAGGGTGGCGCAAACTTAGTTGCGCGTTTACAAAAGTTTACGAGTGGAACGTTCTCTGGACTTTTGAATTCTCCAACAACGGTTGAGATGCGCAATCAGCTGGTGGTTTTTTCAGTTCGAGATTTGGAAGATGAGCTTCGAGCAATGGGAATTTATACCATTGTGAACTATATCTGGAACGTGGTTCGTTCAGAGCGAAAGAAGCGAATTCTTGTTATCGACGAGGCGTGGTGGCTCATGCAAAATGAAGATTCTGCGAAATTTATTTTTGCACTTGTAAAGCGCGCTCGAAAATATTTCTTAGGGGTGACTACGATTACGCAAGACGTGAATGATTTTTTGACTTCAACATACGGTCAAGCGATCGTGACGAATTCGTCATTACAGCTTTTGCTTAAACAATCTCCAGCTGGTGTTGATCGCATTTCAGAAACATTTAATCTTACACAAAGTGAAAAGTATCTGCTTCTTGAATCTGCGGTTGGAGAAGGAATTTTCTTTGCTGGCCAAAAGCATGCAGCAATCAAGATTGTTGCGTCATATACAGAAGATCAGCTTGTTACAACGAATCCGCAACAACTTCTCGAAATTGAACAGGAGAAAAAGCGACTTGCGCAAGAACAAATAGAACAATCATAATGTATGGAACGAAAAACAAAAATTGAAATTGCCGTTGCAGTCGGAATTATTCTCATCTTTTTAGGATTTATTGTGTGGTGGAAATGGCCAGTTGCTCAAATACAGGATTCGGTTGTTCCTTCAACTTCGAATATTCCAGCGTCAACGAGTAAAACAACGGATTCGAATGCAGTTTCCGATGTTGTTGAGCCGCCCGTTGTAAAAGAGACGTCGGCGTCAACTGTTGCGCGAACTTTTGTTGAGCGTTTCGGAAGCTATTCATCAGAAGCAGATGCCGCAAACATCGAGGACGTTCTTTCTATGGCAACGCCGTCATTTCAAAAACAGCTTGAGAAACTCGTGAAGGATGTTCGAGCGGCTTCCGATGGAGCGTATTACGGCATTTCAACTGTTGTGATTACTACACCAAAAATTATAAGCGCAAGTTCGACACAGACGGTGCTTTCTATGACAACGCAGCGCGAAGAGACGATTGATGCACCAGGGAATACTTTAGTGAAATATCAGTCGATCACCGTAACGCTAATAAAGTCTGGAACAACGTGGTTGGTTGATGGATATGTATGGACGGATGGCGTGTAGTTTTTCGTGCCTGTTTTCCGAGATATTGCGTACACTGCGAACAAGAAGGGGCGTTATTGTGCTTGCAATGTTTGGCGGATCTTTCTTTTGATGGTCCGCCTTTTGCGTATGCGAACCCTGTGATTCGCAGACTGATTTGTGCCTGGAAATATGACGGAGATGGGGCCGGACTCTTCGCACTTTCGCGTTTACTTGTGCCTCGTTTGATGCCTTTGCGATTGCAGATTCGTGCAGCGAATATTCATGCGATTGTTCCAGTTCCACTATCAGGTTGGAAGGAGCGATGGCGCGGATTCCATCAAGTAAGAGATCTTTCGCGTGTTGTTGGAAGCATGCTGGATCTGCCAGTTATGGATGTTCTTGAACGTCGTTATGGAGTAAAAGCGCAGGCGAATTTAACGCATGAAATGAGAGGAAAGTCTTTGAAAAAGAATCCGATGAGGGTGAGAAGGGGATGTGAAATGCCAAGGCGTATATTGCTTATTGATGATGTTGAGACGACTGGAGCAACGATGGATGCAGCTGAGGAGGTGTTGAAAGACGCGGGGGTCGAGTGTGTTGTTCGGTGGAGTTTGGCAAAGGGATAGGTGTGAAAGTGAGTCTTTTGAAGGGGTTAGAAAATAGGATTTGAATGGAAGTGAACGGAGAGGCGAGAGCGAGGTATGTGTTTTTGAAAACCGGGTTCTTGTTAATGCAACAATGTTGCATTAACATTCTCTTGTATGGAATCAAACAATCCCTTGGCTCATAGCGTCATCGTAGAGTTGAAAGATGAAGGAATTCGAATCACAAAGCTTCGACGAACGATTATCGAGATCCTGGCAGAGAATAAGAGGCCATTTTCAAAGGTCGAAATCGAGAGATCCTTAAAAAAAAGGAAGGTCCTCCCACACAGAACATCACTTTATCGTGAGCTCGAATATCTCTCTTCTGTCGACGTTATCACCCCTATTCTTTTCAATGACAGTAGTCTTCACTACGAGCTGACTGATCATGGTCACCACCATCATGTTATTTGCACAAATTGTCATGAGGTTGCAGATGTTGACCTTGTTCGAGAACTTCATAACGAAGAGCGACGCATCGAAGCTGCGACGCATTTCACTGTCACTCATCATTCTCTAGAATTCTTTGGTCTATGCAACGCATGCTCTTCCGCTGCTCACTTATCTTAATCGCGCTTTGCATTGGCGCCTTTACACTCATTCTTTTTTCTAAAGATCAGATTTCTGATTCTTTAAACGATGATAAAAAGATTTCTATCGTTGCCACCATCTATCCGCTTGCATATTTTGCAATGGGATTAGATCCAGCGGCAGAAGTGATTACTATTGTTGGTCCTGGCATGGAGCCTCATGACTTCGAACCAACAATGGGAGACATGAAGGCAATCCAAGATGCCGATCTTTTATTAGTGAATCGTGTTGTTGATGAGTGGGCAGTAGATGTGATTGATGAGAGAGACAGCCTAACGGTCTCCGCTCTTGACTCGCTGAATCTTTCGCTTGAAGATCCTCACGTATGGCTTGATCCGATTTATGCCCAGAGCATTGTTCGAAATATCGGAAGTCAACTTGAGCGTATCGATCCAAGTCGTGCCGAAATTATTCATGCAAATGTAGAAAGGAAAGTCGCAGAAATTGCTGCAATTGATGCTGCATATCGAAAGACTCTTTCTTCGTGCGAGGTTCGAGAAGTTGTTTCTGCTCATGAGGCATTTAACTTTTTAGCAGATCGATATGATTTTACAATTTACGGCGTTTCTGGAATAAATCCCGAAGAGGAGCCTTCTGCTGCGGCCATCGCGCAGATCATGGACACTGTTCGTTCGCATCACATCACTACCGTCTTCTTTGAATCACTTTCTAGTGATGCGCTGTCAAAAACAATTGCTCAAGAGACGAATGTTCAGAGTGAAGTTCTTGATCCAATCGAGAGTTTGACTGCGGGATTTGAGGAATCGACAGGGTATACTGACATTATGATGTTGAATCTTGAAAAGCTCTCAACTGCAATGATATGTCGTTAGCGAAACCGTTGTTTTCTTTAGAGCACGTTTCATATTCCATTGGAGAAAAAAATATTCTTTCCGGTTTGACGTTCGAGATTCGTCGCGGTGAATATATTGGAATTATTGGTCCAAATGGGGGAGGGAAGACTACGTTGTTACGATTGCTTCTTGGGTTAGCGCAACCCACCCATGGTTCAATTATTTCGCAAATAGATAAAACAAAAATTGGTTACGTTCCGCAGCGTTCAAGCTCTGGCGATGTTATTTTTCCCGCAACAGTTGAAGAGATTATTGCGAGTGGGATTATTATCCGAGTTTCAAATCATCATCGCAAACGATCGATTGCGAAGGCAATGAAAACAACTGGAGTCTCTCATCTTCGACGTCAAAGAATAGGAACGCTTTCTGGAGGCGAACGCCAACGGGTCATGATTGCTCGAGCTTTGGCAGGCGAGCCAGATGTGTTATTTCTCGATGAGCCGACTTCTGCAATAGATCCTGAAAGTCAGGAGGAGTTTTATTCATTTCTCCGTGAGCTTCATCGAAAGGGGCTTTCGATTGTGATCGTATCTCATGATACGGACGTTATCGCGAATGAAGTTGAGCGAATATTGTGCTTAAATCGTCATCTTGTTTGTCATGGAGATCCTACAGACGTTATGCATAAAGTAAGAACCGAACACTATGGACACTAGTATGTTTGCCGACTTTTTTGCATACGATTTTCTCACTCGAGCGCTTGTTAGCGGTATTTTGGTGGCGATTGTTGCTCCAGTTTTGGGAATATTTTTAACGGTTCGTCGATATTCGCTCATTGCAGATACGCTTTCTCATGCTTCACTTGCCGGTGTCGCGATTGGCGTTCTTCTTGGATGGAATCCAGTAGCCTCTGCGTTGATCGTTGCAGTTATTGTTGCGATCGGCATTGAACGGCTTCGTTTTTCTGGAAAATTTAGTGGAGAATCTATTCTCGCACTTTTTCTTTCTGGAAGTTTAGCTTTTGCTGTTGTCGCGATGAGTGCAGTAAAGGCGTTTAATGGTGGAATACTCGCATATCTTTTTGGAAGTATTACAACGGTGAGCGTTCAAGATTTGTGGATTATTGGTGGGCTTGTTGTAGTGACTTTGTGTATTGTGGCATTCCGATATTCAAAGTTCTTTCTTCTTTCATTCGATGAGGACATTGCCAGAGCGAATGGATTGCCGGTTACTATGGATAGTTTGCTCCTTGCGATTCTTACTGCGGCAACAGTTGCGGTTTCTATGCGCGTTGTTGGAATCCTTCTCATTGGAGCGCTTATGGTTATTCCTGTTCTTGCAGCAACGCAATTTCAGCGTGGATTTAAGGAGACGATGGCCATTGCCGTTCTTCTGTCAATTCTAAGCGTTTTCGTTGGCCTTGGAGTCTCTTACGCCTTTGATCTTGCAACTGGAGGAACAATTGTTCTATGTCTTATTGTCATATTCGTGGTAAGTACGTTGCAGGCGGTTGTGAGGAAAAGATGAGGAGTGACACGTGAGATTCATTAAAGGAGTTTTTCGATATGGATACAGTTGACCGAAGATGCATGAGTTATGAAGATGCCATTCTTTTTCTGCAGGAGAATTGTGAGATTTTAGCTCCAGAGAATCGGTTTTTAATTATTGATGTTGATGGCTGGCGATGTGTGGATGGACGTGTAGTTGGACCTGACCATCGTTATGCAGCTCCTGGGGGAACGTTGGGTTTTCTTTTTGCAGTTCTTGCTGGTGTAGAGGCGTGGGCCAAACAAACACAACGTCCATTACCAGATTTTGATTTGGTACAAAAGGCTGTAAGCACTGTGTTTCCTGTCATGACGTATCACACGGATGATCATACTCATGACTCTTTGCCATGCGCAGGATGTGGTCATTGCGCCGGTGCTCTTGCTGAGCCAGAAAGATACGGAATTGATAAATATGTATTACAACTTAGGCTGGAGATAGATCGTTTTGGATTGAAGACAGAAATACTTACCGGTGTTCATTCAGAAAGTGCAGTATTCATTGTTCCAGTGGGGGTGGCACTTCCTGGCACTGGTTCTAACGGTGTGCAAGTGTTCGTTTTTCATAAAGCAGCATGGGTGGACGTTTTGGCGATTCTTTCAAGAGTACTCGCGGAAGGATTATCGGTAGATTCCGATGAGTTGTATCAATGTATTCAGAAGTCTGCGCAAAGACAACTTGATGTAACGTTAGACAGACTGGCGAAAGGTTTGCCTGTATATGTTGTGAGGGATGACGGGACTCTGGAGGAATAGAAAAGATTTGCATTTGGACTAATTTTGTTTTTTTGAGCTTTATTACACCATAAAATACAACCTATCAGGGTTGTATTTTTATGGCGGGACTAGTGGGTTTAGTGCCGAGATTGCGAGGATCTTTGAAGTGGTTTTCAACGACTTTGGTTTTACGGTTTTAAGGCGTGTGGGTCGGGGCGCTATTGCTGCATCCAGTCTGGTATCGCATGCTTTATGGAATCGTCAAACTCTTTGTAGTTTACGGTAAGCTCCGTACCCTTCGCGATTTCTTTATTCGCTGTGAAGAATGGTTCATTTGAAATGTTAGGATCGAGCACTACGGAAAGGTTGTTTGAAGTCTCGGAGTGATTCGTGTAGCGAGCTGGGTCATTTTTTGGTGGATAGACCCACCGACCAGATGTTGGTGAGGCGTATCCGACCTTACGAACTTCCGCCTTTATCCCTGGACTAAGTTTTTCGAAATCTTCAAGAGATAGCGTTAGATCATGATCAGGATCGAATTTCCAAACGATACTTTCTTTTGGAATGTCTTGATCTGCAAAAACACCAGATCCCTCAATTCCTGATTTCGTTATCAGCGTTTTGAATATGTACATACTTATTTTTAGCATAAAAGCGACCATGTGGGTTGCTTTTATGTGATGGTGTGTACACGTTCAGTACATCGTGTGAATATGTTATCGAGAATTTTGAGAGATTTGTTCAATGCCAAATTTGAGGCGGGTGGGTCAAGTCTAGGAAACAAGTTGTTTTATTTTATATAGACAAAACTTCATTAATTAACCAAAAAATAAATTTTAGTTTTTCCATCTTTTATTTTAATTTTTGAAATTTCAATTTTTCCAATTTCGGACGAATTACTTACGTGTGTTCCCCCACAGCCAGAATCCAAAAATCCTTCAAAGGTAACGATGCGAGCCGGTTTACCTTTAGGAGCATAAATACCACGATTTTGAGCATCTTCTGGGGTTATTATCTCGGCTTTAACTGGGATATTTTTAGAAATAAATTCGTCTACAATTTTTTGTATTTCAACGGTTCGATCAGAAAGATCCTCCACGACGCCGTCATATTCAATATAGGGTGTCGGTGGAAATTGAAAGGCCTTTCCTGGCGGTAATTTTTCTAAAAGCCCCATTTTTTCAATGGCGCAATCAATAAGATGTCCAGCTGAATGTAATTTTGAATTTAGTAGTCTTCTTTCGACATCAAGCGTTAGACGAACTTTTGCTCCTTTTTTAAATTCTGAACCATCAAAATATCCGTAATGCCAAACCACTCCTTCTTCATCGATCCTGACATCATTTACGTTAAAAACTGCTTGACCATCACTTATTGTCCCCTGATCAGCCGGTTGACCACCGCCTTGCGGGTAAAAAATTGTTTCATCTAAAATAACAGCTTTGCCTTTTCCGTTTTCCTTAATTTCTAAAAAGACAGATTCTGATTCAAAGAGATGGGTATCCAAAAGATAGTTTAATTGAGTCATAAAATTTAAAGCCCTATGAACTAAATTTTTCGTTTTTTGTTCGTGCTCGGAGCTTCGGGGGATCATCCCCCATAGCCCGACAAAGTCGGGCGACGGGGGATGGCGGAGAGGGAGAGATTCGAACTCTCGAGGGGTTTTACCCCCTGCCACGTTAGCAGTGTGGTGCCTTCGACCACTCGGCCACCTCTCCATAGAGAACGTCCTCGGTTTGTCCATTTTCGACTTGCTCCTCAATTGTGTTGACGGCGTACATTTGGGTACGCCTTGATAACCCAATTATCGTCGCGCGTCGAAACTGGCCGAAACCGAGAACGTTCTCTTCTTTTCTTGTTTAAGTGCGCGAATAGATTATCGCAAATTTGGGAGAATGGCAATTTTAGGTGTTATTGCCGGTGGTATACTCGTGGCATGTCAACGCAAAATGAAAATCAAGAAGTCGAACAGACTGACGAAGAAGTTATTGATGCTGGAGTACCCATGATGAGTTGGGAATCTTGGGAGTTTCCCATTGTTGAACGTTCAAAGCGTTGGTATATCGCCGCTTCTGTTGTTGGTTTATTTCTTATTTTGTATGCAGTTTTTACTGCGAACTTCATTTTCGGAGTCATCGTTCTCATGTTCGCAATCATCACGCTCATTCAAGATCTCAAGAAACCTAATCGAGTTTCCGTTCATATTACGTCAAAGGGCTTTGTTTTTGGTGATCAGTTTTTTGCATTTGAAGATATTCGAGATTTTTCGTTGTCGTACGACCCTCCAACAGTGAACAATTTGTATTTATCGTTTCATGGGACTTTTCAGCCAATGCTTTCTGTTGCGCTTGAGGAGTTGAATCCAAATGAGGTGCGACAGATCCTTTTACCTTTTATTTTTGAAAACCTTGAGCGAGAAGGGGAGAGTTTGACAGATGTGCTTCGTCGCGTGTATAAAATGTGAGTATTTTGTAACGTTTTTTGTTTTTTTGGTCCCTGCCAGAATCCGCAAAAAGAAACGAAACAAGTCCCTTCACTCTGAGATTTCGTCTGCGACAAGATCGATTTTCATATCGAATCAAGTACAGAGATGATTTTTCATCATAACGTGAAGAGTACAAAATGTATTAAGTTGGTTTAATACAAGGAGCTGCAAGACCCGCAGCGAGCCGTACTTCATTTGTACGGCGAGCGAGGGTCGCAGCAGCGACGCTGTAGTAAACCAACTTGGATACATTTTGTGCGCCCGTAGCTCAGTTGGATAGAGCATCAGCTTGCGGAGCTGAGGGTCGTACGTTCGAGTCGTGCCGGGCGCACCAGAAAAACATCGTAATTTTGTCTATTTTCGACTCCGATTTTCAGAAACTTCCTCAACGTACATCTGGTACGTCTTGGAAGATTTCTTCAATCGTCATCGAAACTAGCCTAAAATTACGATGTTTTTCGTTCGGCTTTTCAACCAAACTTGTCACAAATGACGACGTTTTATAATTCTTCACGTTTTTCTATTTCGACTCCGATTATCGGAAACTTCCTCAACGTACCAAGAAGTACGTTTCGCGGACTTTGCTTGACGTGCGCCGAAATTCGTCGCGAATAAAGCGGTTTTATTTTCGTCTTTATTCGTAGGTCTTTTCGAACCACTAACTTAGTTAGCGGCTAACCAAGTTTGTTTTCATTCAAACAAAAGACCCCGCCGTGAACGAGCGGGATCGTTCTGCGGGCGGGGTCGCGTTAGAGGTTGAAACCGAGACGGATGGTGTCAGAACCATCCTGGCCTCTGTGGTAGTTCACCTGAACCTGCACATTTCCGAGCGGGATTCCGATGTGGGGTCCGACGTTCAAGCCCGTTCCGACTTGTTCGAGATGCACGCCAATCCACACGAGTCGGAGGCGGTCGTAGTCGAGACCGTAGAATCCGTAGTAGACGACGTCGCCGGTTGTGAAGTTCGGATAGATTTCAGCCTCGATGAAGGCGTGAAAGTGCTTGACATCGATCCAGTTCCACGCGGAGACGATCGGCATGACATCGCCTTCGCCGGTCCAGTTCACGATGGCACCGAGCTGGGGCGCGATCGAATAGTGATCATTCATCATGAACTTTGGTCCGACGTAGACCATGCCGATGACAGCGTCATCGGTGCCGGCTTCCTGAGGAACCCAGAAGGCGTGGCCGGAGCCGCGAAGGGTGACGTCCTTTCTCAGTTCGTGGCTGCCTTGCGCGCTCACCGCAACTTGCGGCTGAAGTTGACTATCTGCTGCATCGGCGGAATGAAAGAGAAGAGAAACCAGGAGGATAGAAAAGAACATTGCGTGCTCCATCGGAAGTGAAACGAGACTGTCTCGGTCGCCGGATGACGACGAACTAGGATAGCCTTTTTCTTGATTTTTGTACAGCCTTGGCTGGCATTTCGTCATTGCTTTTTCCCGTCATTCTGGTAGACTCCGTTGAATCGTATGACATTTCATCTCAAAGATTCTGTTGGGAGCATTGCGGGGATTGGCGCAACAAAGGCAAAAGATTTTGTTCGAATTGGCGTTGCTTCATTGCAAGATGCGCTTTTTGATTTTCCTTTTCGGTATGACGATTTGTCGCATGCTGTGCCGATTGTTGACGCAAAGCCGGGCGCAAAAGTAACCGTGCAAGGAACCGTTACGGCAATTGAAAATCGTCGTAGTCAAAAGGCTTTACGCATGATGGTGACTGAAGCCCTTGTGCAAGACAGCACTGGAACGATTAAGGCGGTTTGGTTTCATCAAGGATTTTTGAAACGAGTTCTTAAGCCTGGTCAGGTTGTTTCATTAGCTGGAAAAGTAGACGATCGATATGGGCTTTCTTTGGTGAACCCGGTGTATGAGATTCTTGGAAAGGCCGACGTTACAAAACATACTGGTCGGATTGTTCCGATTTATCGGTTGACTGGCGCGCTTACTCAAAAGCTTCGACGAAAGGTGGCAGAAGCTGCACTTTCGACAGTAAAAGAGGTCGAGGATTGGATGCCTGGGCGTATTTTGAACGAAGTAGATTTGATTGGGTTGCCAGAAGCAATTACGGAAATGCACTTTCCGCGGTCAGAAGAGGCAAAAGACGTTGCGCTTCGTCGATTGAAGTTTGATGAGTTTTTCCTGCATCAGCTTCTTGCCGCAAAAAGTCGTCGTGAACTTAAGCAGCAAAAGGCGCCAAAGATTCCATTTTTTGAAGAGATTGTTCGTGATGTTGTAAAAAAATTGCCGTTTACGTTGACTGGTGCGCAGAAGAAGGCGATTTGGGCGATTATTAAAGACATGAATCGTCCAGAGCCAATGAACCGGTTGCTTGAGGGTGACGTGGGAAGCGGAAAAACGGTCGTCGCCGCGGTCGTCGCCTTGAATGCAGCAAAAGACGGTTGGCAAACCGCAATGCTTGCGCCAACAGAAATTCTTGCAGAACAGCACGCGCAAACATTGCAGAAGCTTTTCGGTGACAGATTGACTATTGCGCTTTATACGCGAACAAAGCGACGTGTCGGCGGAAAGGAAGTTACTAAGGCGCAGCTTCTTTCGGCACTTCGAAATGGTGCAGCACAACTTGTCGTTGGAACACATGCTCTGTTAACTCAGGATGTTTTATTCGATCGTCTTGGTCTCATTGTTGTTGATGAGCAACATCGCTTTGGCGTGCGACAGCGTCAGGCACTAAAGGATAAGCGTGACGAACAAGACGGTGTTCCGCATCTTCTCTCGATGACCGCTACGCCGATTCCGCGATCATTAGCGCTCGTGTTGTATGGCGACCTTGATCGTTCGATTTTAGATGAGTATCCAGCTGGTCGAAAACCGATTCACACCACAATCGTAGAGCCTGGCAAAGAGACGCCGATTTATGCAGCCATGCGTGAGCAGATGGATCAGGGGCGTCAGATTTTCGTTGTTTGTCCTTTAATTGAAGAGTCTGACGCGTTAGGAGCAAATTCGGTTCATGATGTTCATAAAGAATTCGTAACCGGTCCGTTTAAAGATTATCGCGTGCTCATGTTGCACGGGAGAATGAAGACCAAAGAAAAGGATGACGTCATGCGCGCATTCGCCGGTGGGGAAGCAGATATGCTTATTTCTACCACTGTAGTCGAGGTTGGCGTGGATGTGCAGAATGCGAGCGTGATGTATGTGGAAGGTGCAGAGCGTTTTGGTTTGGCACAGCTTCACCAGCTTCGCGGTCGTGTTGGACGTGGCGCATATCAAAGCCATTGTTTCTTGCATCCGACTGGAATTTTGGGGGAGATCGCACGAATGCGATTGCAGGCGGTCGTTGACAGTCAAGACGGTTTTGACCTTGCGGAAAAAGATTTGCAACTGAGAGGTGCGGGAAATATTTTCGGAACAGAACAGTCCGGTTTTGACCAGTTCAAGCTCGGCACTATGGGTGATATTGATCTTATGGGCTTTGCAAAAGATTTCGCGAAGGAGCTTCTTGATGAGAGTCCAGATCTTCTGGCATACCCAGATCTTCGTGCTCGCTTAGTAGAATATGTTGACGCGGTGCACTTCGAATAGATGCTTTTTACGGAGTAAAAATGCTGTTGGCTCATAAAAACTTTTCATGTTACATTCGAACCATCTCCACGGTTACGGATTCATTCCAGCGACACGCACGTGAGGGGAGACGGCGGTGGTTCGCATAGCATCAAAATATATGCTTGATGCCAAAGATATTCAGGTGTTACAAGACATGTTTGCAGAGCAGGATGTGCGCATAGAGCAACGTCTCGAGCAGAAACTTGAGCAAAAGCTCGAGCAGAAGCTGGACCAGAAATTGGACCAGAAACTAGATCAGAAGTTTGGCATATTTCGTGAGGAGATTCTTGAGATCGTTGATAATAAGTTTGTCGGGTTTCGTGATGAGATCTTTGAAAAGATGCACAGTGAAATTTTTCAGCTTCGTGATGAGATCTTCACGAAGATGCATGGAGAGCTTTATCAGGTTCGTGATGACATTATCGATGTCATCAACGCAGGTGTTCTTCCGCAGATCGATGTTCTTGATCGACGCGTGAGCCGACTGGAACGTTGGGCGAGAATTGCATAAGTAACAAAAATCCCGAGCATTCATGCTCGGGATTTTTCTATTATGATTCGATTACGATTTCCGCAGCTCCTGCACATTCTTTATTGATCCAGGGCCAACGATCGTTCCAAATCCCAGTCGTTCCGCCTCTTTTTTTCTGCGTTCGATGAACGGAACTGATCGCACTTCACCTCCAAGTCCAAGCTCGCCAATGATGAGTGTGTCTTTTGAGAATGCAACATTTTCTATTGCGGAAATAATCGCTGCAGCAACTGCAAGATCTGCAGAAGGTTCGGTGAGTTTCATGCCGCCGACGATGTTCACGTAAACATCTTGATCGTACACACGAACGTTTGCTCGTTTGCTCAAAATGGCAAGGAGCATTTGTAGCCGTCCGGCGTCATATCCACTCGTTCGGCGCACAGGATTTGGAAAAAAGCTTTTATCCACGAGCGCTTGGATTTCTACGAGAAACGGCCTGTTGCCTTCCATGATGCATGTGACTACAGATCCTGGCGCAACAACTCGTTCTTGTAAAAACATTGCAGAAGGATTTTCGACTGGTGTCATGCCTTTTTCACTCATTGCAAACACGCCAACCTCTTCAATGCTTCCAAATCGATGTTTGCTTGCACGAAGCAGTCGATACGCTCCGGCAGTGTCGCCTTCAAGAGTAAGGACAGTGTCGACAAGGTGCTCAAGAGTCTTTGGACCAGCAACGACCCCATCTTTTGTGACTTGGCCGATGATGAGTACGGGCACATTCGATGCTTTTGCGTAGCCGATGAGCTCTGCAGTTGCGGCGCGAACCGCAGTTGGTGTGCCAGGAAAAGAGTCTGCGCCGTCTGTCATCATGGTTTGAATTGAATCAACAATAACAATGCTCGGCTTTATCTTTTCTGCAGCAGCAATAATCGATCCTGTTTCTGTAGCATTCGAAAAGATAACCGACTTTGGGTCTAAGCACAGTCGCTCAAAACGAAGTCGGACTTGCCCTTCTGATTCTTCACCAGAAGCGTAATACGCCTTTTTATCATTTGCCCGAAATCCTGCAGCGAGCTGTGCAACAAGCGTTGACTTTCCAATTCCAGGTTCACCAGCAAGAAGCGTAACCGACCCTGGAACAAGTCCGCCACCAAGCACCCTATCAAGTTCAGAAATTCCAGTAAGCTGACGCGTAAGATTTGCCGACGTCGCATTGGCAAGATCGAGCGTTGCCGCTGGTGCGCTTTTCGACTTCTTCTTTCCATTCCCATTCGCCGATCTCGGCGCTTGTACCTCATCGACAACCGTGCCCCATTGTCCACACTCAATACACCGTCCCGCCCATTTCAGTGATTGTGCGTCGCAGTGGGTGCAGAGAAACATAAAACAGTGGATGATATTTTCATCCACTGTCTCAAATACAGCTGCTCTCTTCAATTGACTTGTGCACGGAGATTACTGAAGGCAGGAGAGCATGTGCTCGGGGCCACTCCATCCTACATGCACGTGTGCACCAGACGTATTTCCAGATTCGAAATTTTGTTGGCAGGAGCATGACTGTTTTTTTTGAGGATCTGTACATGGTGTTTCTGAAGAGCTCCCTGCTTGTTCTGGACCCACGAATGCTTCCGTGGCACTGGTGTAGTCCCAATTTTCTGGAACTTCCATTCCAGGACATTGACGTCCTCCAGAATGCCCGATGACTTGTCCTCGAGTCACTGTGCGTGTTGAGCTAAATTTTCCATCTTTATCAGTAAAATCTTTCACGTGGCAGATTGTAAGCGTAACCTTGCCGTCTGCACTTTTCATATAGATCCGATTTCCACAGGCGTTTGTGTCTTTTGCTGGTTGTTGATAGTAGGAAGTCACTTTGCCATCAAAAGGTGCAATAATTTCAGATCCAAATGATACCGCCCAGTCAAGTGCGGCTATTTTTTCCCATTCGCCATTGAGCTTTCTGTCAAACCAGTGATGATTTCCTTGATTGGGAAGTCTTCCGCTGGTAACTGGAGAGCTAAGCATGTGTTCGGCTGGACAGGTCTCACTATCTTTTGCCGACTTCACGATCGATCTTTGTGGCTCTTTGATGTTTTCCCACGTACCAGTTACGCCTGGAGTTCCACTGCCTTCAGCGCCCATGCAAGACATTGAGAGTTTAATTTCAGCAACACTTTTAATGGTCATCGCTTTGAGATCTACAATGTTTGGATCGATTAAGTATGCAATGTTGTAGGCAGCGAGAAGAAGAACCATGCCAGTGATTGCATTGGTGATTCGTGTTTTTGCAGCGTCGATATATTTTGGTTTTCCACGAGCAAGAACGTACTGTAATCCACCAATCATCATCATGATTACCGCTACTAGTGCTGCAGCTCCTAGAATCCAGCTATAAATTGCATTGATGTATTGCGCAAGGAAATTTACTTCAACTGTTGTTCCGTCTGCGGATAAAGTTGGAGTTGAAAAGGCAGACATCCCAGGGATTTTGACATTGAGAATCGGAACTTGAAAATCTGGTGCAGCTTTTTTTGCGGATGCGGCAGCGCTCGTCGTTACAGCTGCTGGATCTGCTACGTTTGCTTGGGCGGTTTCTGAAAGGATTGGATTTGTAGGATCTGGGCTTGTACACGTTTCGACTTTGTAAGAGGAGCCTCCGCGTTCAAAACACGTACTGTTGCACGTTGTTGCGTTAAAAGTAGTGCCAGAGATTTGAAAGGATTCTGTGCTGTTCGTGCAGGTGCAGTAGGCTTTATTTAGGTCAGTACTGGTAGCACAGTCTTTTGCAGCAAAAACTTGTGCAGGAACTGCAGAAAAGAGAAGGAGGAGAGAGAGAAGAATAAAGCGCTTCATACGTTTATTCTGCCAAAGCCTGTCGAATAACAGATTTAAGTGTTCCAATATCAAGCGCGCCGCTGTAACGAACGCCGTTAATAAAGATTGTTGGAGTTGCAGAGACGCCGAGCTTTAGCCCTTCTTCGTATGTTTGTTGAATAATCGGGGAAGGGGTTTGGTCTTTAAGACAAGAGGCGAAGACGTTTGTTTTCAGTTCGAGTTGTTCTGCGATTGCGGTGTAGAGCTCGGCATTAAGAAGTGCGTGGTTTGTCATGAGGAGTGTGTGGTATTCCCAGAATTTTCCTTGGTCTTCCGCACATCTGGCAGCAATCGCTGCATTGAGTGCTTCTGGGTGCTGAGAAACATTTGGCATGTCTTTCCAAACGATTCGAATATCATTAGGAAAGTCATCTGCAGCAAGGGTAACAAGAGCTTCATCGAGAGTTGCACAAGAGTCGCATCCGTAATCTCCGTAAGTAATAAGCGTCACTCTCGCATCTGTTTTTCCGAGTGAAGGATCGATGAACGTAACAGAAGGTTCGGTGATGGGATTTTGATCGGTGTATTGAATTTTATTTCCAAATGAGAGCGACGCTCCGAAAAAGGAAAATAGGATAATTGCGAGTACGCCGATGCTGATAACAAAATGCCAGAAATATTTCATAGGTTTATTTAAGGCGGATCATGTTCAGCCGTCCTGCGCTGTCTGAAAAGTAGAGCACGGATTCGTCTTCTGAAACGTTGAGTGAAAACATGTTCGTATCTGCGGCTGGGATTGCAACAAGTTTTGCAATGCCAGTGCTGACATCGAGTTTGTAAAGGTCGTCGTATGAAGTGATGAGTGATGTATTGCTTCCACCACCAGCAGGCATTTCACGAGGTACTGCGCAGTAGGCAATTGTTGTGGAGAAGAATGTGCATTTACTTACGAGTGTTTGAATTCCCATTTTTCTCCTTCCGTCTCCGTTCCTATCTCCATTGCTGTCTGCATACCATAGGGCTGCTTTATATCCGTCGTTCGGATCGGCTACAGAATAGAGAAGGTGTTTTCCGTCTGTTGCCCAAATGGCCTGGAAATTTGAGCCGTCAACAAAGAGCACTCCGGTTGCGCTTCCATCTTGGCCCACAAGATAGATTTCCTGTCGTCCAAATGTTCCACCGGAATTGACGCCAGTAGCCGAGAACGCAACAACGCCACTATCTGGAGACCAATTTGGTGTGACTTTGTCGTCATTGTTTCCAAGTGCTGCAACAACTGTTGTTGATGATCCATCGGCGCTCGTTATGACAAGCGCTCGATTTGATTCGTCTGCACCAATACTTTTTGCGGCAATATCTTCTCCTGTTTCCGAAAAGGAAAAACCTTCCCAGTGTGATGGAAGTGTGACTTGCTGCGCGGTATTGAAATCGTAAACAATATTGCTTCCGTCTGGGTATTCAATGACTGCAGCACCAGCTCCATTACTAAAAGTGACCGTTTCAGCTTTTGGAAATGTTTGTTGCGAGAGCGCAATGGCGTTGCCGTTTGGATCGATGGTATAGAACTTTCCATCTGCTGGATTGTAATATGCAATATTGCCGTCCGCGGTAACGGTTGGACTTTCTACGCCCGTGTTCGTGAGCAGTGTTGTGAATGTTGTTCCACCTTTTGCGACTTTGGACGGCACCAGACTTATGACTCCGTCATCGCCTCCGTCGATTCCTTCTTGAGTGACTCCTCCAGTAGTTCCAGAGCCAGAACTCGGGAGAGATCCACTTCCAGCTGTTGTGTCGATTTCTTCCTGAATGGTTACTGTTGGTTGCCTGAAGAACGTAAAATAGATTGCAAGTGCAAGAAGGATACAGGCCGTTGCAAACCCGGCGATTTTGAGCATGAATGTTGTGCGTTCAGACATAGAGATTAAAGAGAAATGAGGTTCGTGATTGCAGATATGGCACCGGTGCCTGCATTGCATACAATGCTTACTTTGCACATTGTACCGATAGTCATAACAATAAACACAACACAAAAAGGAATAATCACCACTACAATTGCAGACCATTTAAGTATCTGCATGTTTGTTCCAGTAATAATGGCAAGGTCGAGTGCGTTGTCCATTTTGAGCATTGGAAACCCAAGCTTTGTAAACATTTCTTTTGTTTCCTTGTTCATGGAATCCTGAAAAATACTCAGTCCTGCATGTAGAACAGAGGCGCCGGTACCGAGAGTATCTGGAATTTCAAAAAATTCTCCGTCGTCTGCTGCGGAAGCAAATTTTGCAGCTCCTTCTGTTTTTGCTTTTGCCATGGTTTTCTGAAATTCCTTCATTCCTTTTTCTTTAATGTCCTCAAAGACTTTATTTGCTTTACTTTTTAATTCGGATTTTGCTCGTGCAGTTAGTAATGTGTCTTCGGTTTGTGCCGCTTCTTCTGTAATGTCGTCTACAGATTCCTCAATGTCATTAGCAGCTTCTTGATCGTGTTCGTCGCCTTCGTTACGAAGTGACTCTGTTGCCATCTGTAAAAGCGGTGCGCTTGCACCGGGATTTGCGTAGCGTCGTGCGGTGTGACGACCTGCTTGGAGTTCTGCAACAGGATCTCGTTGCGTTGCGCCCTCGTTTTTATCTTCTGGCATCATCGGACTCGCCTGCATCATGGAGAGTCCAAGTATCGCGACTCGCCCTTTTTTTCCAATGCGCGACCGAAGCGACGACATGTAATCCATGCGCAAAGTTGCGCCTGAATCTTGGGAGATTTTTGGTTGTTGAGCCGTTCCTCCAGTCGCCATATACGCCAAATTATAGCACGCGTATTAAAAAATCCCCGTGAGAAATACGAGGATTTTTTGGGTTATTGGATCTGGAATGAACCGTCGACGTTGAGCGATACGCGAAGTGATGTTTTTGGCCGTTTTGTTTTGAGAACAGCTTTCGCGATTTCATGTTCAAGCTTCTCCTCGATGACTCGTTGAACATCTCTTGCGCCATGAAGTGGTTTGACTTCTTTTGCTAATGCTTCTGCAAGTTTTTTTGGAAATGCAACAGAAAGCTTTGCGCGTTCTAACCGTGAAAGAAGATCCGTGATGCCCATTTTTGTAATGGTTACAATGTCTTCATGTTTCAACGGCTTGAAAAGGCAGACGTGACCAATGCGATTTATGAGCTCTGGGCGAAAGTGTTCCTCAAGAACTCCTCTGAACTCCTCTGAGAATGTTGTGTTTTTGCCTTGCGTGGTGCCGAATCCTAAGGACACTTTATTGAATCTATCTCGTCCGATGTTCGTGGTCATGATCACGATCGCATTTTGAAAATTCACCTTGGTTCCAGTAGCGTCGGTAATACATCCTTCATCAAGAATTTGTAGGAGGAGTGACTGAACATCACGATGTGCTTTTTCAAGTTCGTCAAAAAGTATGACGCAGTGTGGGCGCTCTTTGAGCGCATCTGTAAGTTTTGCGCTTTCGCGATAGCCAACATAGCCAGCTGGAGCTCCAATAAGTTTGCTTGTACTGAAGCCTTCTGCAAATTCACTCATGTCAAAACGAATAAGTGACTTTATATCTCCAAACATTTCGATTGCGAGTGCTTTTGCGAGCGCAGTTTTTCCAACTCCAGAAGGTCCAGCAAAGAGAAAGGACGCAAGCGGTCTGTTTGGTAATGCGAATCCAAGCTTTGCACGGCGCATAGCATTTGCGACATGATCGACTGCATTGTCTTGTGCAATAACATGAGTTTTGAGTCGATCTGCAAGTGTGCGAAGTGCGGTGTGATCATTTGAAGTGAGTTTTGCGAGTGGAACCCCTGTCATTTTTGAAGCTACTGCGCGGACCATGACATCAGTGACGGCTACAATGCGGTGTGTTGTTGGAAGCGCGGTGAGCTTTTCGATGTGTTTGCGAAGCGTCTCTTCTCGTGTCTTCATGTCTGACGCAAGTGGAAACTTTTCTTTTGCAATTGCATCACATTTATTTTTATGAATTTCGGCAAGTTCATTTTGAAGCTGCCGAAGCTGAACTGCATGCTTATCAGTTGGTTTCCTGTGTGTACTTGCATAAGCTCCAGCTTCATCAAGCAAATCTATTGCTTTGTCTGGAAATTGTTTGTTCGGCATGAACCGATCCGCGATTCGAATAATTGTGTCCAGAATATCGGCGCTATATGTGACACCGTGATGAACCTCGTATCGCCGCGCAATACCTTCTAGGACTGTGCGTGTTTCTTCTGAGCTTGGTTCCTGGATTGTTACTGTGGCAAATCGACGCTCAAGTGCAGCGTCGGTAGCAATATGTTTTTTATATTCTTGATGTGTTGTTGCGCCGATGCATCGCAGCTCTCCACGTGCGAGTGCTGGTTTAAGCATATTCGCAGCATCAAGTGATCCACTCGCTGCGCCAGCGCCGATGATCGTGTGAATTTCATCGATGAATAGAACGACATCTTTTCGATCGGTGAGTTCTTCTAGCAATTGTGTAATTCTTGCTTCGAAGTCTCCTCTATACATTGTTCCTGCAACCATTGAGGCCATGTTGAGACGATGAACATGCATTCGTACAACAGCGTCTGGCACGTTTCCAGAAAGAATGCGCTTGGCTAGGCCTTCTGCGATAGCAGTTTTCCCAACACCTGGGTCGCCAATGAGCAAAGGATTATTTTTTGTTCGTCGTGCAAGGATTGCAATGACTCGCTCGATCTCATCATCACGTCCAATGACTGGATCGATAGAGTCTGCAATGTTTTTTGCAGTAAGTTCAGTGGTGAAGTATTCAAGCGCCGTTGATTTTTCATCATGATCGTCATCATGAATCTGCCCGCATTCTTCGCATGGCTTCTGTGTTTCTTCTGATTGTTTTGGATGCCCAATGTTTTGAAGAGATTCGGGAAAATTTGCAGTGGTTTTGAAAATGGTCGCAAGATTGTCTTGAATGGTTTTTTCGCTTACATTTTCGGCCTGTAGAAAGGTCGCAATTTCAGGAGTTTTTGCTTCGATGATGCCGTGAAGGAGGTGTTCTGTGCCTACGTATCGGTGTCCGTGCATTCCTGCAGCATGCACCGCCTTTTCGATCATGGTTTTTGATTCTTCAGAAAGCTGCGGAGTTACTGCCGTTGCATGTGTTATGGCATCTTCTGAAAGCTCCTTGTCTTCTATTGTGGTTAGTCGTTGCAAGCTTGCAGTTGTTGCGCCGCCTTTATGAAGAATTTCTGCGCCTAGCGATCCTTCCTCAGTACCAAGCGCCCAAAGCAAATGTGTTGGCGCGATGGTGTTTCCGCCTTCTTCAACTGCCAAACAAAGCGCCCTAGTGAGGACGGTTTTTAAATGGCTTGTAAAGGATTCGAGGAGCTCATTCATAGATTAACGGCCCATGGATCTGAGGCGCGCAACGCGATCAGTAATTGGCGGGTGCGTTGAAAAGAGTTTTGAGAAGAATGATTGGGTGGCTTTGTTTCCGAATGGATTTGAAATATACAGGTGAGCAGTAGCGTGATTTGCTTTTTGTATTGGCTGTTCAACGGTCCCGATTTTTTCTAGTGCTCGAGCGAGGCCTTCTGGATATCGGGTAAGAAGCGCGCCTGATGCATCTGCAAGATATTCACGACTTCTTGAGATTGCGAGTTGAATGATTTGTGCAAAAAGAGGGGAGAGAACTGCAAGAACGATTCCAATAAAGAAGAGGATGATTCCGGCGTTTCCGCTGTCTTTATCGCCACTTTTGAATCGTGAGTATATGAGAAGATCAGCGATGAGTGAGATAAGACCAACAAGAACAACAACGACGGTCATTACGCGAATGTCGTAGTTTTTCACGTGCGACAATTCGTGTGCTGCGACGCCTTCGATTTCTTCGTGAGTGAGAATGTTGAGCAGGCCAGTAGTGAAGGCGATTGAGGCATGTTCTGGATCTCGTCCTGTTGCGAGTGCATTTGGACTTGCATCTTGAATAATGTAGATGGCTGGGGTTGGTTGTCCGTTCGCGATACAGAGATTTTCAACAATGTTGTAAAGCTCTGGAGCCTGTGACTTTTGAATTGCTTTTGCGCCAGAGACAGCAAGAGCAATCGACGATGATGCGTAGTAGCTGATAAGGCTGTAAACGCTAGCGAACATGGTTCCCATAATGATGCTCGGTCCAGTCTCTACGCCGTTTATGGCGCCAATAAACCAAGAAAGCCCAATCACAATGCTGCTCATGAGCGTGATGAGAATCCAAGTTCGGTGTTTGTTTTGTGTAATGTCGTTGTACATGTTTGAGGGTTAGAACGTTACGACTGGAGTTTCATTTGCGACTTCTGGTGCATCGTAAAAGTCATACTTCTTAAACCCGAGCATATTGCCAACCATATTTGTTGGGAAAACTTGTAACTTTGTGTTGAAGTCTCGAACGTTTCCATTGTAAAAACGACGGGACGCCTGAATTTTGTCTTCTGCGTCTACAAGCTCACGCTGTAAATGACCGAAGTTTTCTGATGCTTTCAAGTCTGGATAGCTTTCTGCAACAGCGAACAATGATTTTAGAGTGTCGGTGAGCATGTTTTCTGCTTTAGCATGTTCTGCTGGATTTCCAGCGTTCATTGCGGCAGATCGTGCCTTGGTGACATTCTCGAATACTGAGCTTTCATGTTTGGCGTATCCCTTTACCACATTCACGAGGTTTGGAATAAGGTCGTATCGACGCTTGAGCTGAACTTCAATGTCTGACCAAGCTTCCTCAACTCGATTTTTACTTGTTACCAGACCGTTAAACACGACAACGAGCCAAAGTCCACCAAGTACCAGGACACCGATAATAATGAATGGCATAGATTCCATAAACGTATAAATTATGACTTTTCTTTATGCTATGTATTTTACATGACCCCGTAAAGCGGTAAAATAGCACTCGTTGCTAAGATAAGCCAAATTATGAACATTCCATCTATTGCCGGAAAGAAACTTATCGTTTTTGATCTTGATGGGACTGTGACGGAGAGTAAGTCGCCAATGGACCAAGAAATGGCAGAAATTTTCAGCAGACTTCTTTTGCGAATGAAAATTGCGATCATTTCTGGTGGTGCTTTTCAGCAATTTGAACGTCAGTTGCCGGCGTTGCAATGTTCGTCGGCGCAGTTGCAAAACCTTTTTTTCTTTCCCACAATGGGGACTCGTTTTTATCGCTATTCAGATAAATGGGAGCAGGTGTATGCAGATGAGATGACCATTGAGGAACGACGAAAAATCATGGAATCATTTGAAAGAGTATTTGGGGACATTGGTTACGAGCATCCAGTAACGTTATACGGCGAAGTCATAGAAGACCGCGGTTCGCAGGTAACTTTTTCTGCATGTGGTCAGCGGGCACCGCTTGAAGTAAAAAAGGCGTGGAGGGGCAGCGCGCAGGATCGAAGAGTAGAGATGGTAAAAGCTCTTCAGAAATACTTGCCAGAGTTTGAGATTAAGATTCCTGGTTATAGCTCTATTGATGTGAATCATAAGGGAATAGATAAGGCGTACGGTCTAAAGAAGATGGAAGAATTTATTGGAGTTTCTATTCCAGAAATGATTTTTGTTGGTGATGCGCTGTATGAAGGCGGGAATGATCATGCAGTGATTCGAACTGGAGTCGACACCGTTGCTATTGCGAATCCAAGTGAAACGAAGGTTGTTTTATTGCAGTGGCTTAAAGAAATGGGCGCGTAATTTTTATGAATCCTATTCTTACTTCTGCAAAACAATTCATATTTCGTTCATATGCTTTTGATCGGGTGACTGGTGAAGTGAAACTGACGTACGCAATAGATGACGATGAGTTTATTGAGCGATTAGTGTTGCCGATTCCTTCGACAGGAATTCCTGATGGAATAGACGACGTACTTGATCGAGCTTTATTTGCTCTGCATCTTGTTGCTGGCGTGAGTTATTACAAAGCGAAGCTACCACCAGAGATTATTGTTGAATCTGGAGATTTGTCTCATGAGCAGGCGGAGTTTTGGAATACGTTATATACGCTTGGGTTGGGAGAATTTTTCTATCGAAACGAGTTAGATTTTCGTGAGTATATTCAGTTTCCGGTTGGTTTGGTTACTTCAGGATCTCTTGGGCCTAATGAGCGCGCCCACGATCTTGCCGGCGCGCTTCTTCCGATCGGAGGAGGAAAGGATTCGTTGGTTGCGGTTGAGATGCTTCGAGCTGCAGAAATTCCTTTCGATCTTGTCATGTTCGGGAATCACTCACGGATTCGTGAAGTCTCTGCAGAAGTTGGAAAATCACTCATGTCGATTTCACGCACTATCGACCCGAAGCTCGTTGAACTGAATAAGGCTGGGGCCTGGAATGGTCATGTGCCAATTACTGCGTATGTCGGGATCGCGTCGATGATCGTTGCTCTGCTTCATGGTAAGCGTGATGTTATTTTTGCAAATGAACGGAGTGCGAGCACTGGGAATACAGAATTTGAAGGTGTAGTGATCAATCATCAATACAGCAAGAGCTTTGAAGCTGAGCAAGATTTGCAGTCGTATATTTCGTCATTTATTACATCTGAAATTCGAGTATTCAGTTTGCTTCGTCCAATGTCTGAATTGGACATCTCTCGTCGATTTGCCGCAAATGGAAAATATTTTGGAGTTTTTTCTAGTTGTAATAAGAACTTCAAACAAGGCGGAGTGCCGTCAGTAACGCGTTGGTGTGGAAAATGTCCAAAATGTGCATTCGTATTCGTCATGCTCGCTGCGTTTATTCCGCGCCGGCGCATGGTGGAAATGTTTGGTGAAGACTTGCTCATGCGAACCGATCTTCTTGAAATGTACAAAGATTTGACTGGCTATGGTGCTATGAAGCCGTTTGAGTGCGTGGGGGAGTTTGAGGAAGTTATTGCCGCGTTTGCACTTATTGAAGGCCGCGGCGAATATGATGATTCGCCAATTATGCAGTGGTTTGTTTCCGAAGTAATGAGTGTTCGAAAAGATATTGATGCCCTAATCGATGGGGCGCTTACGTTATCGCGGAAGCATTCAATGCCAGAAGAATATGCAAAAATTGTCTATGCGTCTCGTTGATTTATCTGGAAAACTCGTGATCATTCTTGGCTTTGGAAAAGAGGGCAGGGCAACGTATGACGTTATAAAGTCGCATGTTCCAACTGCGAGAATTCTTGTGACTGATGAGAAGAAAATCGATGTCCCTGAGTTTCATGAGCTTGCTGATGCGATCGCTGTGGTTACGTCTGAAGCAATCGTGATTAAGTCTCCAGGAGTCCCATGGCATCGAGCATATGTTGAGGAGATGCAGAATGCTGGAGCGCACTTCACATCGTCGACGAATCTTTTCATGGCTGAGCGTCAGTTGCGAACCTTCCCCCTGAACAAAGGGGAGTTGGAGGGGGTCGACAAGAAGTCTGGCTTCATCATCGGAGTGACTGGCACAAAAGGTAAGAGTACGACGGCGTCATTGCTCGCGCATGTTCTTAAAGAGGCGGGGAGGCGAGTTGTGCTTGCTGGAAATATCGGAGAACCAGCGATTACACATATTGACGAACCTGCGGATACGATTTTCGTTCTTGAAATGTCGAGCTATCAGCTTTCTGATTTAGTAATCGCTCCGAATATCGCAGTCATGTTGAATCTGTATGAAGAGCACATGGATTATCACGGCGATGTTGCGAGTTATCACGCGGCAAAAATGCGGATTGCAGATGTACAAACATCGAATGACGTTTTCGTGTATAACGAACATTTTCCTCAGCTCGTCGATCTTGCGAAGCGCGTGAAGTCGAAAGCGATTCAGTTTGTTGATCGAAGCGATCGATCTTTGGATTCGATTACGCTTCTTGGTGAGCATAACCGTGAAAATGCTGCAGGAGTTTTGGCGGTTGCCGATTATTTAGGCATCAATCGTGCGGTTGTTGATCGTGCTTTTGCGTCATTCAAGTCATTGCCGCATCGATTGCAAGATGTTGGGACAATCAATGGCATCCAATTTATTAACGATTCATTTTGTACCACTCCAGCAGCTGCACTTGCAGCGATCGATGTTTTTCAAGATCGTCTTTGTGCCATTATCGTCGGCGGCCATGACCGTGGCTATGACTTTTCAGAAATTGCACAGCGTATTGTCGATCTTGGGGTTCGAGTTTATCTGTTGAAGAATGCTGATCGTTTCGCAGAAGCAGTTCGTTCTGCTGGCGGTATTCCGATTATGATCAGCACATTTCCAGAGATTGTTAGAGACGTTCTTGAACATTGTGAAAAAGATTCAGTTTGTCTCCTTTCGCCGGCATCACCAAGTTTTGGGCAATTCAAGAATTTTGTTGAACGCGGCGAACAATTTATCAGTGCTGTGAAAAATATTGTGTAATTTTTTGTAGAGTTGATAAAGATTTGACACGAAGAAATGAGGCGTGATGTAATCCACTTTGCGTTGCACTTGTAGTTCGGCTAAGAACTTGCTCTTCGGAGCTTTTTCTTGAGGGTCAAACCCCTCGCTCGATGCATCGCACCACGAAACGCCTTGCGCGTTTGCGTGTTTCCGCAGCACCGTCGCCCAATTTTGGGCCATTCCCAGCATCTGGCCGCCCTCGGCCATTTGCTTCCTTGATCAGGCCAGCCAACACAGGAGATCCTCATGAACTTCCCCAGCATCGGCCCTCCCGGCCGAATGTCCGTTCGCACCGCTGCGTACTGCCTCGGCACCCTGAACCCGACCTGTTCTGAACGCTTCACCGACGACGCCAATCGATTGACCAAGAACGGCCGGAACGGGAAGTAGTGATGGCGAAAAATACACAGAGCTCCGTATCCAGAGTGAAGGAGCTCAAAAGGATGATGCGAGGCCGGCTGCCTCGCTTGGGCCTTGTCCGAGCGCGACAGTGTGTCCGGTCGATCTTGAGGTGAGTGTCCGTCGAAGTTCCGTCCTACGAAGGTCTTGCCTCGTCGCCCAGCGACGTCGCTCATGTCTCTCTGGGCAGCTGTGCACCCGTCAGGTTCTTCGGGACCTGTTCGGCACAACACTGTCCTTTCAACGAAGTGCCACGGCACTCCCTCACGATGGGTTTTCTGACCCGGTCCACTGTCCCAACGCTACGGCGTTACGGAGACGGTGGCCGGGTCTTCGCTTTTTAAGCATGTTACTGTCAGTATGATTTTGACCATGTTCGTTTTAAAATTGACGGTCTATTTTTTTTATGTTTGAATTCCTTTCGCCGCTAGTTATCGGGATACAACATCCCGGTCGTAACGCGGCGTTCGCGAGGTCGCAGCATGATTTCCTCCGTGTTCCGTCGTCTGGGATTCGTCCCGGATTCTGACGTCAGGTTCGGCGTTATCACGCTCACTTCCCAACAGGTGCACCAACGATGACAAGCCTTACTGGTGGAGGTAAAAGAAGGATGAGTTGCCGACGTTTGGGCATGAAATGCTCGAGTTGGCAGCAATTCCATCCAGGTGACTAGTAAGTCCGATCCTGTGTCGCAGGGTCGGAATGTCTGCTTCGTTCCCACTGCCCGGTCGCTCACATTGCGTGGCGATCGGGTTTTCCTTTTATTTTGACGGTAGTCGGATACGTTCTTTTTCGCTACACTGTGCGCACTATGTTTTGGACCATCCTTTTGTTTCTTGCATTACTTTCCGTGTTAGTTTTAGTGCATGAATGGGGGCATTTCTTTGCAGCACGACGTTCAGGCATGACGGTTGACGAGTTTGGCATTGGATTTCCTCCAAGAATTTTTGGGTGGAAGAGTAAGAAGGGGACACTGTGGAGTGTGAATGCGATTCCACTGGGCGGTTTTGTGAAGATCAAGGGGGAGTCGGATGGAGACGCACATGCACCAGACAGCTTTGCTAGTCAAAAGTGGTTTAAGCGTTTTGTAGTGGTTATTGCCGGAGTCGTCATGAACCTTGTTCTTGCGTGGGTGCTTTTTACTGTCGGTTTCGTTTTTGGCCTTCCAACGATTGTTGAAGATGGAGTGGAATCTGGAGCAGTCGTTTCAGACAGGATGATCAGCATCGTTGAGATTCTTCCTGGTTCTGCCGCAGATGTCGCCGGAGCAAAAATCGGTGATCGATTGCTCACTATCGACGGAGTTGGCTATGAATCAGGAATCGAAGCTCGAGGTGCATTGATTCCACACACCGATTCAACTCCACTCTCGATCATGGTTTCTCGAAATGGTGAGACGCAGACGCTTTCGGTAGCGCCGATGTATGTTGCAGAGCTTGGTCGTGACGGCGTTGGTGTTGCCATTGTTGAAACGGGATTTGTTCGATATCCGTGGTACAGCGCCCCTGGGAAGGGTTTTGAAGTTACCGCATCGTCAACTTGGGAAGTATTGTCTGCATTTGGAAACATGATAAAGGGGCTTTTCCTTCAGCAAGATGTTTCTGCGAATTTATCTGGTCCAGTAGGGATTGCTGTTTTGACTGGGCAAGTAGCGTCACTCGGCGCATTTCATCTTGTTCAATTCGCGGCAATGCTTTCGATTAACCTTGCGGTGATTAACATTCTGCCGTTCCCTGCGTTAGACGGAGGAAGATTGGTTTTCCTCTTTTATGAAGCAATTCGTCGAAAAAAGGCCAGTGTAGTGTTCGAGCAAGGGGTTCATGCCGTTGGGTTTGCATTCTTGCTTCTCATTGTCATTATTGTTACGGTGAAGGATATTGTTCATTTTTTCTAGGTGTATGACTGATGTATTTCAGCAATTACAGGCCGATGCATTGCAGGCATTTTCTGCAGTAAAAACTGCAGAAGATCTTGAGGCTGTTCGCATTGATTTCATTGGCAGAAAAGGCCGGATGGCTGAAGCGATGAAAGATCTTGCAGGCTTGTCTGACGATGAACGACGGGAGATGGGAAAGCATGCGAATGACGTAAAACGAATGTTAGAGGGCGCGTTTGATGCGGCACAGTCACGGGTGGCAGATGCAGCGAAATCTGAACGTTATGGGAAGGAGTGGATTGACGTTACATTGCCAGGTTCAACGTCAGCAATTGGCCATCTTCACCTTACAACGCAGGGAATTGAAGAAATTTCCTGCATCTTTTCTCATCTTGGTTTTGTGCGCGTTCACCATCCAGAAGTGGATTGGGACTATTACGCTTTTGAGTCATTAAACATGCCAAAGGAACATCCTGCTCGAGATGATTGGGAGACGTTCTTTGTTGCAGACGGAGATTCAGTCATGACTGGCGACCTTGGGAAGGTGGTTCTCACGCCACATACGAGCAACGGTCAGGTGCGTGAAATGCAAAAAGGCAAGCTTCCTATTCGAATGATTTCGATTGGAAAGTGTTATCGCCGTCAATCAAGTGCACGGCATCTTTCTATGTTTCATCAATTTGAAGGGCTCATGATTGATGAGAAGGTGACGGTTACTGAGCTTAAGGGTGTTTTTGATTATTTTGTAAAACGATATTTTGGGCCAGATCGTGCAACGCGATTACGCCCATATCACTTTCGATTTACTGAGCCAAGTTTTGAGCTCGATGTTTCGTGCAGTGTCTGTAACGGAACCGGCAAGGTAAACGACGTGAAATGTAAGTTATGCAAAGAGGGATGGCTCGAGCTTGGTGGTGCGGGAATGGTTCATCCGCACGTGCTGAAGGCCGGAGGCTTAGATCCAGAAAAGTATTCAGGTTTTGCGTTTGGATGGGGACTTGAGCGCACCATGATGATGCGTTCAGGAATTAACATTGACGACATTCGCACGCTTTATAAGAACGATCTGCGATTTTTGACGCAATTCTAGTATGAATATTCTCGCCTCATATCACTGGCTGAAGGAGTACATAAAAACAAATCTCTCTCCAGAAGAGTTTGCGAAGGAGTTTTCATTGCGCTCGATGAGTGTGGAAAGTATTGACGACATTGGTGCGCGCTGCGCGAATATTGTTGTCGGAGATCTTCTGACCATTGCTCAGCATCCAAATGCAGATCGTCTTCATGTTGTGACTGTAAACATTGGAAAAAAAGAAGTGACTATTGTTTGTGGTGGAACAAATCTTGTCGAGGGAATGCGAGTTGCGGTTGCTTTGCCTGGTGCGAAAGTTTTTAGCGGGAATGGTGAGCGACGTGAAATTAATCTCAGCACAATTCGCGACGTAGAAAGTGCGGGCATGTTGTGCGGGCCAGCGGAGATTGGTTTTGATGCGTTACAGGTGGGGGAGCGAAGTATTTGGAGCCTTGGTTCCATTACAGATGCTCCTGCAGGAACCCCACTCGCTGACGCACTTGGATTGGATGACGTAGTCTTCGACGTTGAGATTACAACGAATCGACCGGACGCAAAGGGAATTGTGGGCCTTGCTCGCGAAGCTGGCGCTGCGGTGAATGCAAAGTTTTCTTGGGAACCAACAGAATTATTGCGAGGAGAAGGGGTTTCGCCAATTAGCGTCATTATTGACGACAAGAAAGGATGTCGTCGCCAAATGGCGGCCGTTATGTCTGACGTCGTAATCGGATCGTCGCCATGGTGGATACAAAAGCGGCTTGTTTTGAATGGATTGCGTCCAATTAACGCGATTGTGGACATTACGAATTACGTCATGTTGGAATACGGTCAGCCTTTGCACTCATTTGATTTGAATGCGATAGAAGGTGACGAGTTGCATGTTCGTCGTGGGACTTCTGGCGAAGAAATTTTTGCATTGAATGGAAAAACGTATTCTCTAGATGGTCATTTAGTTATTGCCGACGCAGTAAGGCCGCTTGATATTGCCGGAATTATGGGTGGCGAAAATTCTGGGATTAAAAAAGAAACCACTTCTCTGGTTCTTGTTGCGTCGACTTTTGATGCGCAGAGCATTCGTCGTACTGGTCGAGCGTTAGATCTTTCAAGTGACGCACAGACGCTTTTTGAAAAAGGACTTTCTGTAGAAATGCCTGCAATTGCATTGGCTCGTGCAATTGAACTCATAAAAGAGATTTGTGGCGGTGTTGTTGTTGGTGAAGTTATTGACGAGCGAGTTGCGCCGTATGAGCCAAAGATTTTTTCAGTAGACTTTGAAAAGATTCGTTCTCACATTGGCATTGATATTTCAGATGCTCAAATGAAGAAGACTCTTACAGATCTTGGTTTTTCTCTTGAGAAATCTGGGAAGGTATTCAATGCCACTGTTCCATATTGGCGCGAAGAAGACATTGAAGGAGAAATCGATTTCACAGAAGAAGTCGCTCGCATGTACGGATATCACAACATGCCGTCAGTATTGCCGGCATCGCGCCTGCCAGATGGGGTAGACGACGCCTCTCTTGTTTGGGAGCAATGGCTGAAGCGCGTTCTTGCAGAGCGTGGCTTTGTGGAATGTTTCAGTAACTCGTTAGTAAGTGTTGCAGATCTTCAGTCGTATGGAATTAGTCCAAAAGATGCATTAAATGTTTTGAATCCATTGACTGCTGATTTGACGCATCTTCGTCCAACGCTTACTCCGTCCATGCTTCGGGCAATTGAGAGGAATCAGGCACTTGTTCCTTCTGCAAAAACATTTGAAGTGTCTCGTGTATACATTCCGCGTGAAGGGGATTTACCAGATGAACGATTAATGTTTTTGGCTGGCATGTATGGAATCTTTGATGCCGAAAAAACATTCATGGAGCTCAGAGGACTTTTGGAGTGGATTGCGGCGAGAACGGGAATTGCCTTTACCTTTGAACGATTAGACGACGAAAATCATTGGCATCCTGGCCGTTCGGTTTCTGTGCATTCAGACGGTGTTCGTGTTGGCGTTCTTGGACAGGTTTCTGCGGATTTTCAGGAAGCATTCGGCATTCATCGGCCAGTATTTCTTGCAAAGATTGATGTTGAAGCATTTATGCCAAGAATGAAACTCACTCATTCATATCGTCCAGTGCCAACATTCCCGTCCGTTCGTCGTGATATCGCCGTGCTTCTAGACGAACGTTCTGAATTCGAAAAGGTTCGTGACGTGGTATGTGGTTCCGGCGCACTTGTTCGTGCTTGCGACGTTGTCGAAACGTATCGTGGATCAGAGGTTCCTGCAGGAAAGAAGAGCGTGACATTGTCTGTGACGATGATGGCGCCAGACAGAACGCTTACCGGAGAAGAAGTCGATACACTCATTGCGACAGTCACCCGCGAACTCGCTCTCCGAGTCGGAGGAATCGTGCGCTCATAAAATGTTGGAACTGTTCTAGAGGCGTATCGCTCAAAAGTCAGTAAAACCCCCAGTAAAATGCTGGGGGTTTTGCTAGTTCAGGAGCTAGTTAAGGCGGAGCTTGAACTTTTGCGGGAGGCATTTTTTAGTTGGAATGTTTTTGGAAAAATGCGAAATTATCCATCTAAAATGGACAAAAGTACGTTTTTTTGTGTATAGTTAGTTGTTCGAATCAATCACTAGCGGCTTTGAACACCGCGTTTCTTCAGGAGCTACCATGCATGTTTTGTTGCTCGATCTCGGTTCCTTGCGGTATGAGGAGAAAACCCCAGAGCAGATCGTTGCTTCGAGTCTATCGGCAGCAGTTCCACTTCGCTTCTTCGGAACCACGGAAGTGATCATTGCTGCTTGGACAGATGACTGGGGAGTTACCGCGGCAAACATCTTCATGCAGTACAACGCAGTGGCCGAGACACCGATTTCTCAAGCGGATCTCTGTGTCGCGGGTCACCTCGTGGTTGCGTGCCGCCACGTCTGCGTAATGGAGTGGGAGGCGACGAGTCTGCGTGTACAGACTCGCAAGGATCTGCTCGACCAAGTCATGACGGTCCTCGGGGCGACCGAGGAAGACGAATTTGCAGTCGCCTATCGTCATAAAATTGAGTTTCATAAGGGATAGTCTCACCGCCCACCACGAGCGCCATACGGGCCGCTCACTCTGGTGGACGGTTTTGTTTTTGATGAACAAGCTAAATCCGCCTCTGTGAGCTTCATGATAGCGATGTATTACTCAATATTGAGAAAGCAGTTGATTTTTATATAGGATTATGGTATTTTTCATCGTCCGTTGATCTTTTGATAACAGGAGGCTTACATGTCACAGACGATGAACTTGGATGAGCTCAAAAAGCTCGCTGGTCCGGCTCTGCGTCATGTGGAGCTGGTCGATCTTGCAAGGACTGGAAGCAGCCCAAGCAAGGTGCAAAGAGTTGCCGCAGCTCGTTGGCCACGCCGACAAGCTAACGCTGCCCGGTTCCTGGCAATAATGCTCAGGGACCACGGTGACGACGTCTTCGAGGCGTTCGTTACCACCACCAACAGAACACGCTCGCCCCGAGAGGGAGTGGAGCACGTTCGTGGAGAATGAGATGAACAGTCAAGAAGAACGCGCAGAGCTTCTCCGTACAATCGAGTTTGCCGGCGATCAACGTCTGCAACTCATGGTCAGACATGGTTTCAAGAACGAATTCCTGGCTGCACTCCGGGAAATGATGGAAGAACACACATTCTACTTCCAGGATCACACTCGCATCGACGAACCCGTGATCATCGGCTGTCGAGTCGACAGAGAAACACCCAGGGATCGTTCTGGAGAAAAACCAGAGCTCTCTATCATCGACAAAATCGCTGTCTGTATCGGACAGCGCAAGGGCACTCTCACGCTACGTGGCCTCATGGAGTTCTTCGGCTGGAACGAGCAACAGCTCACCGAACAGTTTCTGCGGAACGTCTTCGAGTCGACACTCAAGCTCAACCCACGTCACGACCTATGGCACGATCCCTCCTACCGGATCATGTGTTCGTGGGAGTTCTATGCGACCATAAATGCGGCGCGTCACTTCCTTCCGGAAGGAGATGACTTGCGTCGGCGTGTGGAGATCTGGTTCACCAGAGCTTTCTTTCTCGCTGAATACGGTCCGTTCCGTGAAAGCGCGAGTGCCAGAGCAGTCGAACGGTTCCTTGGCAAAGAGCTGCCGGAGCTTCAAGACCTCGAGCGTACTGCCCGAAGAATGCCGGACGAAGGCAGCTTCTACACCCGCGCGACGGACGTGATCGCTGAACACCTTCTGGCTCTTGGCTTGGACGCGGAGGAACTCGCCGAGGACTTCACGGTTCTCATCGAGCGCAACGTGCATATGCAGCCCATCTGGACTGGTGCCATCGCGGTCTCCAAGACCGTGCAAGGGCTCGATCCTGTCAGGAAACAGCGCGTGAAGGCTGCTATGCTCAATACGCTCCCGCACATCCTCGATCATTACATGTTCGAAGATGGGATCTCCCACGATTCGATCGAATGCTGGATGCGAGCCTGCGGATCCAATCTGGCCCAGCATAAGCCGTGCGCCAAGGCCTTTGCCAAGGCTTTGGTGGATCGGATGGTTGACGGCAGGATCATAGCGGCTCACGAAATCGTCACGGTCTTTGGCCATCGCTTCGGTGCGTATCTCAAGGACAGAGGAGGATCCCGAGGCTTGGGAACGGAACGGTGGGCGGAGGCAGATCTCACACCGCTTGTGGCACGAGCCTTCGACCAAGCCTATGCCGCAGAGAAGTTCGGCAACGCCGCACTTCTGGTGCTCGTCTATGGCGCCGATGCCTGCTTTGACCGAGAGCTGCTCCGCCCCAAGGCCAAGAAGGAGGCCAAGGGAGGCAAGTACAAAGAGATCCTCGACGAGCTGTGCGTCGAACGCCAGACCCAGATCAGAGAGATCTTCGGGATCACCCAGGCCGCTGGTCAGACGGCGGAACTGCAGACCCGTCTCCGGTTCGTTCGCACCTTCTGATTCGTGACTACTTGCCGCTCATCGAGCTGGCCCACCGTGGGTCATACTCGGTGGGCGGCTCTTCTTTTAAAAAATCTCAGCATTTTCTGCTGAGATTTTTCTCTACGCTATTCGCGGTTTCTTAATACTTCCATGATTTTTCTGATTCCGTCGCCAATGTTGGTAATTGCGCTAACGTGGCCTTCGATTTTCATGCGGATGACGTTGATGCTTTGCATGAGTTCATCAAATTTTTCTCGTGCATGATGTGAAAGTTCTTGCATGCGTTTCATGAATGTGGCGACGTGATAGAGCGCGAAACAGAGAAAAGCAGTAAACCACAATGCGCAAAATGCGAGCACCATGTAAAGAATGTCTTTGGATTCCATATAGCAAAAGAATATCATAAACATTTTTATGAAGAATTTTGCGAACATCAGCTAAGAATTGGTGTTTTTCTTCACGTTTGTTACTGTACCCACCATGGAACTGAACGACTTTGTTTATCTTCACAATCATTCGCATTATTCGTTACTTGAGGCTTTGCCAAAACCAAAAGCGTTGGTTGCTCGTGCAAAGTCGCTCGGCATGAATGCGATTGCATTAACAGACAACGGAGCGCTTTACGGAGCGGTTGAGTTTTTCAAGGCGTGTAAGGACGCAGAAATGAAGGGAATTATTGGTGCAGATATTTATGTTGCGCAACATGGCATGGCAGACCGTCGACCACGTATTGATGACCGTCCGTATCGGCTTGTTTTGCTTGTAGAGAATGAGGAGGGTTACCGAAATCTCTGTGCAATTGTTTCTGCTGCGCACCTTGAAGGTTTTTACTATAAGCCGCGTGTTGACAAAGCATTTCTTCGAGCGCATTCAAAAGGACTCATTGCACTTTCTGGAAGTGTGAGTGGTGAAATTGCGCATGCATTTTTAGGTGACGAACATGAAAAGGCAGAAAGCTTGATCCGTGAGTATCAAGATATTTTTGGTGTTGAGAATTTCTTTTTAGAAGTCATTCATCATCCAGACATGCCGCGACAGGTAGACGTGAACAATGCGTTTCGTGCATTCCATAAGAAAATGAATGTTCGTCTTGTTGCAACAAAAAACGTTTTTTATCTTGATTCTGATGATCGTGAAGGGTATGAAGCGCAGCTTTGTATTCAGCGTGGAAGAACGCTCGAAGAATATCGTCGTACTTCTACAGAAGATATTGACCTGTCTTTTGGCGACCCAAAGGAGATTTTCGCGGCATGTGATGACATTCCAGAGGCGCTTGAAAACACGCGCAAGATTGCAGACAGAATTTCGTTTGTGATGGAACTTGGCAATAACTTTTTGCCAATTTTCCCTCTGCCAGAAGGGAAGACTGATGCAGAGGTATTGCGTGATTTGTGCATTGAAGGATTGAAGGAACGATACGCAGACCCGATTCCTGAAAACGTCATGGAGCGATTTGAATATGAATACGGCGTGATTATAAAAATGGGATTTCCGTCGTACTTTTTAATTGTTCAAGATTACATTGTTTGGGCAAAGAATAATGGTGTGCTTGTGGGGCCAGGACGTGGATCTGCAGCAGGATCGATTGTGGCGTTTGCATTGCGGATTACGGATATTGAGCCATTGCGATACGGATTATTGTTTGAGCGCTTTTTGAATCCGGATCGAGTTTCATTGCCAGATATTGATACAGACTTTGCAGATCGTGGTCGTGGCAAAGTTCTTGAGTACATTACGCGAAAATATGGCGCAGACCACGTAGCAGGAATCATTACATTTGGAACGCTCATGCCGCGTGCGGCGATTCGCGACGCAGCTCGTGTGCTTGGACTGTCATTTCAAGAGGCTGATTTGATTGCAAAAGTTGTTCCTCCTCCGGTGCAGGGTAAACATACTCCGCTGAAGATTGCCATCGTGGAGTCGCCAGATCTTTCCGCAATGTATAACGGAAACCCAATGGCGCGACGGGTGGTTGACCTTGCTATGAAGCTTGAAGGAAATCCTCGTCATGCTTCACAACATGCTTGCGGCATCGTCATCGGTGACCGTCCGTTAGTTCTTCGTGTTCCGCTTCAGCGTGGTCAGCATGAAGACATGGCGCTTGTTACGCAGTATTCGTTGAACTCTGCAGAAGCTGCTGGACTTGTAAAGATGGACTTTCTTGGGCTGTCTAACTTGACCGTGATTGAAGACGCCTTGGAAATTATCGAAGCAGTGCACAAGGTGAGAGTCGACTTAGACAACGCGCCTCTTGATGATGTGAAAACGTTCGACCTTCTTGGTCGTGGAGAAACTACGGGAGTGTTTCAGTTGGAATCTGATGGAATGAAGCGATACATTAAGGAGCTAAAGCCAACGGCGTTTGAAGATATTATCGCCATGGTTTCTTTGTATCGTCCTGGACCAATGCAGTTTATTGAAAGCTTTATTCGCAGAAAGCACGGAAGCGAGAAGGTGGTGTATGAACATCCGCTCATGGAAAACGCTTTTCGTGAAACGTATGGAATCCCTGTGTATCAAGAGCAAGTCATGCAAGTTGCAAAAGACATGGCAGGATTTACTGGTGGTGAAGCAGATACGCTCAGAAAGGCCATGGGAAAAAAGATTGCAGAACTCATGGCAAAGATGAAAGTGAAGTTCATTGAAGGCTCGGTAAGAAACGGTGTGAAAGAGGCCGTGGCGACTGTGGTATTTCAAAAGTTAGAAGACTTTGCTGCATATGGATTTAATAAGTCGCATGCCGCATGTTACGCAATGATTGCGTATAGAACTGCGTATTTAAAAGCGCATTATCCAGCGGAATTCATGGCTGCGCTCATGAATTCTGATTCAGGAAATATTGATCGTATTACCATCGAAGTTGAAGAATGCCAACGCATGGGGCTGAATGTTTTAGCACCAGATGTGAATGAATCATTCGCAGGCTTTGCGGTGGTGAAAGACACGAATAATGTGCGCTGGGGACTTTCTGCCATTAAGAATGTTGGTGCCGAAATTGCAGAAGAGATTGTTCGTGAACGAAAGAAGGGCGGCGCATTCGCAGACCTTGCTGACGTTCTTGGACGTGTGCATTCGAATGCATTCACGAAAAAGACACTTGAAGCATTGGTGAAGTCTGGAGGATTTGATCGATTCGGTGACAGGTCACAGTTGGTAGGGAATTTGGAAACGCTCGTGCTCTACAACAAGCACGTTCAATATGAACAGGCGCGGAACCAAACGTCGTTATTTGGTCTTGGAACTGCAATTGTTGAGCAGAAAGTTGAGTTGCGTCAGGTTGATCAGATTCCGTCGAGTTTGCTCATGACATGGGAAAAAGAATTGCTTGGTTTGTATGTTTCTTCACATCCAGCAAAATTATTTTATGACCATTTTTCGCCCTATGTCAGTAAGGCGAGTGCAATTCCTGGGTTTGATGACGGAGCCATGGTGAAAGTAGCTGGCGTGATTAGTTTAGTGAAGCAGATTTTTACAAAGAAGAAGAATGAGCCAATGGCGTTTGTTCGACTTGAAGATCCGTCTGGCAGCGTGGAGTGTGTTGTTTTCCCAAAGTTATTTGCACAGATTCGAACAAAGTTGAATCCAGATGCCATGGTAATTATTACGGGAAAAGTATCAGAGCGAAAACGAGAAGAATCAGAAAACGTTGAACATTCCGTTCTTGTTGACGGAATGATTGGGTTTGTAGAAACAGATATTCCAGCCATGACTGACATGCTGAGATCTGGCGCATGGAGTGACGGAAGCAATGGCGCCGAATCTGCATCTTATGGTTCACAGAGAACAGAAGTCATATCGATCGCTCCTGTTGGGGCCTCTCAAGGGCTTTCGATTGTTGTGCCGCAAAATCCAACGCACGACATGATCAGTAAACTCCGTGACATCTTTCGAGCGAATCCCGGTCGTGCTCCAGTTTTTCTTCTTGTTGAGTCAAAAGAACAGACAAGAAAAGTCACAACGGAATATTCGATTGATCTTTCTCGAGCGGTTGTTGATGCGGTCGGAGAGGTGGTTGGACGAGAAAATGTGAAGGTATAGGCGTGATATACTTTTTTTCGTATGGTGAAAGAAAATCGCGGAACTCAGCCACTTTCTCGATCACTCAAGGTGTATCAGCGCATTGCGGTCGCCTTCGTTTTCATGACATTTTTCCTGTTGCTTGCGGTGCTATATCTGTCGATTTCTCGCGCAACAATTACGATCATTCCGAATCCTCGTGTGATTTCTGTCGATGCTGAGGTGAATGCGGTGCCGAATCCCACACGAGAAGGTGAGCTTTCTGGCGTTGTAGTAAGGCAGACATTTGAAAAGCAAGAAGTTATTGTTTTGCCAGAAGATGGAGCAACGCCGACTGAGGAAAAAGCCGGGGGATCTGTGACGATCATTAACGAATCAAATGCGTCGCAGGCGCTGGTCGCGACGACGCGATTGCTTTCGAAAGACGGTGTTCTTTTTCGCATTGATTCCGCGGTGAATGTTCCGGCAAAGGGACAAGTTGATGTTGTTGCGCATGCAGATGTTTCTGGATTGTCTGGAGAAATTGGGCCAACCCAATTCACAATTCCTGGACTCCCAGAGTCCATGCAACAGACCATTTATGCAGTAAGTGTTGAAAGCATGAAGGGTGGAATTTCCTACAAACGTACGCTGTCGCAAAAGGACATTGACGATGCAGTTTCTTCAGTTTCGAATGCGCTCTTTGAGCAGGCAAAGTCGACGATGTCTCAGTCTATTGATCGAACCGTTTTTACTGGCGAGTCTTCCACTATGACGATTCAGTCACAAGGCGTTGACGCTGACGTTGGCACAGAGACGGGGAGTTTTACGGTTTCGATTTCTATCGACGTGACTGCCGTGTATTACGACGCGAATGCAGTAAAGAAATATGCGCTATCGCAGCTTTATGATCGTATTCCGGAGGGATATGCCGCGGAAGGCGTTTCTATGGATGCTGTGCAGATGACGGTAAAAGAAGCAGATGTGAAATCTGGAACTGCAACACTTGGTGTGTATCTTGAAGGAAGAGCAATTTTGTCTGAAGACTCGCAAGTGGTGAATAAAGACCGATTTGTTGGCAGGGCGCCGAATGAAGTGTTGACCTTGCTTCGTGCTTCAGACGCAGTGAAAGATGCGTCCGTAAGCTTCACTCCATTCTGGCTTGAGCGCATTCCAACATTGAAAGATCACATCGAGATCGAGATCGTGAGTGAGGAGTAGCATGTTGCGTTTGGTTACGGAATAGTCTATTCTTTTTTGGTGAAGCAGTGATTGGGAGTACCGCCCCATGAGCTTCTGGACACGACCATTTCGTGGATAAAGTGGCTAAGAAAGAGAAAATATCTTAGCAATTCGGGTGGAACCTCCCATTATAAGAAATAATGAGACCCGAAGGTTAATTCATTTAATCTTCGGGTTTTTGTTTAGAAAACCTTGAATAAAAATATGGATAAAGAGAAATTGGAAAGCATGCGACATTCCTGTGAGCACGTGCTTACAATGGCCATGATGCGTTTGTGGCCTGGTCAAATAAAGGCAGCTATGGGCCCAGCCACGGAAGAGGGTTTTTATTTTGATTTTGATACGGATCTTAAAATAACTGAGGACGATTTTGCGAAGATCGAAAAGGAGATGGGCAACATTATTAAAGAAAATCTGTCGATCATGAAAGATGAGATGACGATTGAAGAAGCGCGCAAGTTTTTTGGTGGCAATACGTATAAAGACAATGAATACAAACATGAGTGGCTTGATCTTATTGAAGCACGAAATGAAAAAATTAGTGTGTATTGGATGGGCAAAAAAGGTGAGGACATGCCGCAGACTTTTGTAGACATTTGTTCAGGCCCGCATCTTGAGTCAACTGGACAAATCGGGGCATTCAAGCTGCTGAAAACTGCAGGTGCTTATTGGCATGGAGACGAGAAAAATAAGATGCTCTCAAGAATTTATGGCACAGCATTTGAGACTCAAGAAGATTTGGACAGCTACTTAGCCATGCTTGAAGAGGCGAAGAAGCGTGACCATCGAAAACTAGGCGTCGAACTCGATCTTTTCGCGTTCTCACCCCTCGTTGGCTCAGGGCTTCCTCTCTTTACTCCTCGCGGAACCGTTCTTCGAGAGCAGTTGGTTGCGTTTGTGTGGGCGCTAATGAAACCATACGGATATACAAAAGTGACTATTCCTCACATGGCGAAGAGCGATCTCTACAAAACAAGCGGACACTGGGACAAATTTGCTGATGATATTTTTCACGTTACAAGTAAAAAAACAGATGACACTTTTGTGTTGAAGCCAATGAACTGTCCGCACCACACACAGATTTACGCATCACGAAGTCGAAGTTACCGCGACCTTCCGCTTCGATTCAGCGAAGTCACTGCAGTGTATCGTGACGAGAATACTGGTCAGCTTCAGGGGCTTTCGCGTGTTCGATCTATTACGCAAGACGACGCACATGTTTTCTGCAGACTCGATCAGGTAAAGGACGAAGCACGAGCGATCGTGAATATCATCACCAAATTCTATGAGGCATTTCAGATGCCACTCAAGGCCCGTCTTTCGGTGAACGACCCAGAAAAGCCAGAGGCATACTTAGGCGGTGCTGAGGTTTGGGAGAAAGCGGTAGGCACTTTGAAGGAACTTCTCGCGGAAATGAATCGTGATTATTTCTTAGGTATCGGAGAAGCTGCATTCTATGGTCCGAAGATAGACTTTATTGCCACAGACGCGATTGGTCGTGAATGGCAGCTTGCAACAATCCAGCTCGACTTTAATCTTCCAGAACGGTTTGAACTTGAATACGTCGACGCAGAGAACACGCATCAACGACCAGTCATGATTCACCGCGCAATTCTTGGATCCATTGAGCGTTTTATTGGTGTCATGATCGAACACTACGCGGGAGCATTCCCAATGTGGCTTGCGCCAGAACAGGTCAGACTCGCAACAGTTGCCGATGAATACAGAGATGCGGCACAATCGATAAAACTTCTTCTCGAGGCAGCGGATATCCGCGTAACGCTTGATGATTCAAGTGAGAAAGTAGGGAAGAAAATTCGCGATGCAGCAATGAACAAAGTTCCTTGGACCATCGTGGTTGGGGCAAAGGAGCGAGACGGGGGAGATATTCAGGTAAAGGTGTTTGGTTCAGAAGAAGCGTTTATTATTCCGCAGGCCGATCTCGTTGCTAAAGCGATTGACGCATCGAAGCTTCCAGTTTAGTTTCCGGTCACAAACAAAAACACGACCAGTTGGTCGTGTTTTTGTTTGGCTGCTTACGCTGCCATTTTTGCCTTAAATGCGTCCGCTTCAAGCCCGTCAATGTCTCTGTTTCCTTTTGCTTGAGCAACTGCAGCGTCGATATTGAGGTTTTCAAGTTCTTCATTGTATTCCTCTTCGACCGCATCAAGTTCCTCATTTAACTCTGTTGCAACCGCTTGTACCTTTGGATCATTTGGATCAAGTTCTACTCCAAGCGTTTTGAAGCCTGCATCAATGTAATCTTGTAATGCAACCTTTACATCTTCTGTAAGCTCTGGTGTTTCTCCTTCACTTGCAATTCTGTCCAGTAACATTTTCTTTACATCCGCAGCAAGCGGCGCGTTTTGTACGATGGTTTGAAGAGACATAGAAAAATAGGGAATTAGAGATGTGCTTTATGCAACTTCTTTGACTTGCGTTGCTCCTGTTGGCAACTCGGTTCCATCTTCGATGCTGTGTAGCATTTCCATCGCTTTTGCAATAGCGTTGCGCTCTCTTTCAGTTTCTGGGCGGACGATGTTCATTGCCATTCCGCGGCGTATTTCGTTTATTGAACGTCGTGCCTTTCCCATTGCCTTCCCGACTTTTCCATCTGCTCTTACTGCGACTTCCGCAACTTGTGTCGCGATTTCATTTTCCGCAGTAATCGCTCCTATTAGTTTCTCCCCTCCTTTTACCTCAAGTTCTTCTACTGCCACAACAACTAAGGCAGCTTCTTCAACACCGCTCGCAACTCCGGAGAGCGAGTTTTTTTTGTGGCGATCCTCGAACTCTTGGATGCCTTCTAAATTATGACGCTCCCTTTCTTCTATTGTCTTTATAAGGCCGTCGATTGCACTTCGGACGTTTTTAGATAACCTTTCCCACTCTTCCTCTTTACCTGCTACATCTTCTTGTTGTGCAGCTTCTTCTCTCATCGCCTTCCTATCTTCCTCCTCACTAATTCCTTCCTGGATTTTGCTCCATACTCTGCCAGTTGTCTCTGCTGCTTTTTTCGCCATATTGTAACCAGAGGCTTTCTTCGTTGCTTTTAATGTTGCAACACCAATATCTCTTGCGACTTCCTCTATAGCTGCTCCGGCTTCAACATCCGCTTCACTTAATCTCTCAATAAAGAGCCTTCGTCTTTCAGGATTCGCAATTACTCGATACATCGTCTTCAGTGCATCATGGTTATTTCTTGCAATGTCTTTTAGATCTTCAAGTAATAATACCTCACCAACAGCTCCAGCAACATTGCCGACGAAGTCTTTTGCAAGCCCTAATGCTTCAATAGATGCGCCGAGTGAAAGTGTTTGAGCATAACTTAGGTTCATTTCTTTGCCGAGCACCTTGCCTAACGCCTCTCTTGCGATTGCCCCAACCGTTAGCAGTTCATATTTTTTGTTCCTTGCACTTTCTGCGGCATTGGTAATTTTTTTAGCAGCATAGTCGCTGGCCGATAGAATCATATCGCCTCCCGCATCCGCTGCTTCGCCTCCCATTTCCTTAACTACTTCAATCCCAGCAGCTCCTATCTCTGCAGCTCCTCTTATTCCCGCAGCTCCAAGCATTCCAACTCCAATAACTGGCGCTGCAACAACAGCTCCAGCCATCATTGCGCTCTTTTTTGCGAGCTGAACACCTCCACGTCGGAATTGTGATGGATGAAGAATCTCATCCTCCTCTTTTTGAAGATCATCGAGAGTGGCAATTAGTTCGTCACGTTTCTTGCCGGGTTTGGTTATTGCGAGTTTTTGATTTATTTCGAATCTTTCGCGATCAATGTTACCTAAGGTTACTTTTTGCGATTCAGAGACAATAACAGGATTGAGAAGGTCGCGTACTGCTTCTGCAGGGCTTAGCAATTCCTTTATGGCCCGTCGACCCATTTCTCCAAACGCTGGAAGCGTGTTTCTGTTTGCGAATTTTGCTTCTTCTGCCAGAGCGCCTCCCGCCTCTATCGCCGTATCTTTTGCTTCGGCGCTATGGCCAATAAATTTCGCGATGTATGAAAGTCCGCGATTTGCAAGGTTAGTAATACGGCTTTGAATGCCTCTCAAAAGAGGGCCAGCTTTTTCAACAAAGCCTCGCTTTAGTTCTCGTCCTCGCTCGAGTGCGGCAATAAGAGCAGCTTCTCCGCGTTTTTCGGTGTCATATTCTTCAGAATTCCTATCCCATGTTTCTTTAACGATTCCTTTCTCGCTCATCTCTAAAACGTTTCCTCCTTTTTCCCTTTTTTGCATATGGCGATAAAAATTAATACCACCACAGTGTACCAATTTTGGTCTATTTTTATTGAAAAAATAGTGGACAACAATGTAAAACCCCCAGCGCTCGCGTAGAGTGCCAGGGGTCTAGTTTTTTTATCGAGCAAATTTGAGAGCCGGCGTTTCCGCCTTTTCTTTCTGTATGCTTTTTTTGGGAGGTAGCGGAGACTTCAGTTTCCCTGCCACCCAATCGAGATGACAGATGATCGGGCTTTGTCCCTGGATCTCTTGATTCAGGATGACGTCGAGACCGAAGAAGCTGACTCGATGTTTCCGTACCGCTTTTTCGCAGACAAGACGGAATCCTGGATCTTTGTAGGCCTGTTCGTGTATGCGGAGGAAAAGCGTTAGAGCGTTCCAGCCTCTTTTCCTGATGTATTCTCCGTAATCTCTGTTTATTTCATCCATCGCATCTTTGATGTTCAGGTTGCGAAGCTGTCGCAACACGTAGAAAGCGGGCCACAGCGGTGAGAACCGCCAGCGACCGAACTTGAGGGTGCCAATGACGAGGGTGCGCCACCACCAAGGTTCGCGGCTTTGGTTCTCGATGGATTCGTCATTATCAGTTTCTTCGGTCGGTTTGACGAGACGGAAGTGAGGAGGTGGTCGTGTTCCAGACATTTTTTCTCCACGAAACGAAAGGTTTTGGGTTGAATCTCGATCACGGACTGATGTTCGAGAAACAGCGAATATTAGCAGAAAAAATGATTTTTTGCAAGAGTGATTTTTGTGAAGGTGGTACGATCGCGGAATATGATAGAAAAGCTTCCGAAAATCTTGGTAGTTTGTGGGCCAACGTGCTCTGGAAAGACTGGGGTCGGGATTGCATTAGCGAAGCGTTTTGGCGGGGAAGTCATTGCTGCAGACAGCCGAACCGTTTATCGAGGCATGGACATTGGAACCGCAAAGCCGACTGCAGACGTGGACTCTCCCCCTTACCAAGGGGGAGCTGGAGGGGGTCGAATCGAATCTCTCTTCTCCGATCATCCCCGCATGGTCGACGGAGTCCCGCACTGGGGATTCGATCTCGTGAATCCAGATGAGCCTTTTACGGTTTCGCAGTATCAAGAATATGCAGATAAAAAGATTGCTGAGATTCTTGATAGGGGAAACGTGCCAATTATTGTCGGCGGCACTGGTTTGTATATTCGTGCAATCGTTGATAGGCCAAATTTTGCTGGCGCTGCGCCAGATCCATTACTTCGATCTGAACTTGAGGCGATGAGTGATAATGATCTTTTAGAGGAGATTGCGCTTCGAGATCCTGATGCTGCGGCAGCAATTGATGACCGTAATCGTCGGCGACTTGTGCGTGCTTTGGAGATTCTTCGGACAACGGGTGGAACGCTTGCGGAGCATCAAGAATTTAGCGAACCGATTTATGACGTGTTGCAGATAGGAATGGACGTTGAGCGCAGTGAGCTTTTTTTACGAATCGACCAGCGTGTTGATGAGATGATTGGCCAAGGGCTCATTGACGAAGTGCGAGGATTGCTCGAACGCTACGGCGCAGAGTCGCAAGCAATGACCGGCATCGGCTATAGGCAGATTGCGGATTTCTTCGCAAAGAAAGAATCCTTGCGAGACGCCGTTCTCCGCATAAAGTACGACACCCGTCATTATGCAAAGAGGCAAGAAACATGGTTTCGACGAGATGAGCGGATTGTGTGGGTGAAAACAGAAAAACAGGCAATGTTGGCGGTAGAAAAGTTTTTGAATGTGTGTAAATGACATCGACTGTTAGAGTAGAGAGTAGGATAATCTTCTCAAGCATTAACGCTTTTAGAATATGGAGAACTTAATTTCACAAATTCCACGAAGAGAGGCCCCCTCCCGTCCCTTCGTTGAGAAGCCTAAGAGTAGAGAAGCGGCCGAAGACAAGATCGGTGAACCAATTTTATTTTTAAAAGAGCATGAGCTTAAAAGAAGTGAGAAGATAGCGGATAGACAGGAAGCTCAAGTAATCCGCGAGAAGATACTAGAAAGAGATATATTGGATGATTTGAATGGTGTTTCGGCTCTTACGCTTCAGCGTGACGCGTTAAATAATCAGCTACGCGATCTTAGGATGAGAAGAAAGAATGCAGATGGAGTTTTCCGTCGATTTTTCAAATCTGGACGAGATTATCTTACTGGTCTTGATGACGATATAGAAGAAGTTTTAAGGGAACGTGATGTTATTGAAGCAGAATTAGAGTCTAAGCTTCCCATTCAGGCACGATCAAAGATGCGGCCAGAAAGTGATGAGTTATCTAGAGAGGATCGTATTGCTATTGCCCGAGAGAGGATCGGTGAAGAGCTGAGCCATTTAGTTATAAAGACAAAAGAAGCAAGACCATTATCGCGACGAGATGAGCTTCGTTTGGACCGGGAAAGACTTCAGCAAGAACTTGGGTCGATTAAGTTTTGGCAGTTTGGAAAGGCGGGACGTAAGCGTGAGATTGCTGATGAGATGCGTGAAATAGACAGGGAGATGTCATCGATAATTAATGTAGATAGAGGGATCTAGTGTGGAAAACAAAAGTCGGCCGATTGGCCGACTTTTGTTAGGTGAGTGCTTTTTTTAGGGCTGCAGTCGCAGTGGAAGGATCCGCGTTTCCTTTAGAGGCTTTCATGACTTGCCCCAGGAAAAAGGGGAGAAGTTTTGTTTCGCCGTTTTTGTATCTGGCGACTTCTTCAGGACATGAATTGAGCACTTCTATGACGATGACGTCGATGTCGCTTTCATTATGGCTTGAAACAGTTCCGAGTTTTTCGATTGCATCGTCAACGTCGATTTGATCCTTTTCCATGAGCGAGAGAACCTCGAGACCTTTTTGCACAGTCAACTGTCTGCGAGCAATTCGTGTAAGAAAGTCTGCAAAACGTTCTGCGACAATGTGTGTTGACTCGTATGTTTTTCCTTGTGCAGTTAGGACGCTTGGGAACTTTGTTATGAGCCAGCTTGCAACGAGTTTTGTGAGCTTAAGCTTTTCTTCTGGCATTGATTCAGGAGTGACATTCGCTTCTGATTCAATCCATACACCAAGCTCGGACATTATTTCTTCGGTGAAGTTCGCGAGTGCGCTGTCGTCAATAATGTATCGAGCCTCTTCTGCTTTGAATCCGTATTCCGCAATGAACCGTTCTCGTTTTGCTTGCGGAAGTTCTGGAATGCGTCGGCGGATTTCTTCGGAAAGTTCTCGAAGATTAAGCGGTGGGATGTCTGGCTCTGGGAAGTAGCGATAGTCTGCGGAGTCTTCTTTTGTTCGCTGTGCGTCTGTGGTTTGTGTTGCGTCATTCCATCCGCGAGTTGTGGTGATCATTGGCGGAGTGCCAGCATTCCAGAGCGCAGTTTGACGTTGAATTTCGTATTGAATTGCGCGTTCAATAGCTCGGAAGGAATTGATGTTCTTGATTTCTGTTTTTGGATGTAACGGTCCAATTGGTAAGCCAGTTTCATCGACTTCTCGAAGTGAAACATTCACGTCGCAACGGAGATGACCGCGTTCAAGGTCGCCGTCAGAAATGCCGAGCATTCTTACGAGGAGACGAAGTTCTTGAACATAGGCTTTTGCCTCTGCGCCACTTCGAAAATCTGGCCTTGTAACAACTTCACAGAGAGGAATGCTCGCTCGATTAAAGTCGACATACGTTTTTCCGTCTTTGCCATGGATATTTTTTGCAGAGTCTTCTTCAAGATGCATGCGTTCAATGCCGATGCGTGAAGGACCTATTCCAGGAACGTCAATAACAACTTCTCCATTCTGCATGATTGGAAGATCGAATTGAGAGATTTGATATGCCTTTGGAAGATCTGGATAGAAGTAATTTTTCCGATCAAATTTTGAATGTTCCGCAATGGTTCCGTTGAGTGCAATCCCAAGGAGTACTGCATGATGCAGTGCCGCTGCATTTGGAACAGGAAGCGTGCCAGGGTGTCCCATGCAGATAGGACAGACATTTGTGTTTGGTGCGACAGCATCTTCATGCGCAGCACATCCGCAGAACATTTTGGTTACAGTGCTTAGTTCAATGTGCGTTTCAAGTCCAATAACAGGTTGCAGATGCATAGCTTATTTTTCAGGTTCTTTTGGAGCCGTTTCTGTTGCAAGATAAAGCACGGTTTGCCCGATGATGAGTGGTGGCAAGAAGGCAATTTGCAACACTGTGAGCAAAGCGTCAAGCCAGGTTGGAGTTACGGTAACAAGCGTTACAAAATCAATTCCAGTAGCAAGACTTACGAGTGCGAAAATGATTGCAGTAAGAATAATGTATGAACCGAGTATTCCAATCGTGAGAACAATAAAGCGCCATGCAATAGGAAGAAAAAAAGGCTGAATCTTTGCTCGAGACGCTGCAAGTGCTGAGAGTGGCCCGGCTCCATGAAGGACAACTTCTTGAGAAGCAAAGCTAAGGAGAACCGTGAGAATGATTCCTGGAATAATAAAAAGAACGTAGCCGGCAAATTGTATGAGTGTTGAAAGAAGCAGTGCGAAGACCAGTGTATTGAGAATAGAGAGCGCGTACAGACCGACGCTTCGAGGATCTGGATCTTTTTTTGGATGTGTCGCTCGCATGCTTACCAGGGTAATGATCGCTGCATGAATCCAGCACGCAAGAAGAATAAAAAGAACGTTTACGGTTGCAGAAAGAATTTCTCCAAAGGTTCCTGAAACATTCTGTGTTCCAATTGCAAGAATGATGGGGAATAGAAGATAGGCGGCAAATCCGTAGACTTCATTTGCGTAGCGTTTTGTAAGAACAATGCTGTAGAACAAAATTTCGAATGCGCTTGGAAATTTTTGTGTTGTATTTTCTTCTTCCAGATTACGATCGCTTGATGCTGTCATAGAGATAGTAGATTGCAAGCGAATAGAGCGGCATGATTAAGGCGTTTACAATGAAAATGCTCAATGTGAGCCCAATCGCGATGAGCTTGATTGCAAGACTGGAGAGAGACGCGGCAGCAAAGGATACAAGAACTGTTGTTGCGATATTTATGGTCATTGTTCCTGCAATAACGATGAGTGAAATGATCGCATTTGGAACAAATAATCGTATTGCAATATTCCACCAAGAACCTTGAACTGCAGCATGCGATTCTTTTATTGCTCCCCAGATATTTTTCTGCCCGAGTACAAGAAAAAATTGTGCAAAGGTAAGTTCTACGCCGTATCGGATTACTGCGTAGATTGCTGCGATAATTCCAGTAAAAAGAAGAAGAACACCAATGACTCCAATGGCAACACCAAGAGCGCCTTCTGCACCATTAAGGAACATGATAAGGAAGCTTGGAACAATAAGGGCGATTGTGGCCGCTCCTGCTGCGAGAGCGATCCCGATTGAGAGCGCCATAAGTTCCGGGATATGCCTCCATGATTGCTTTCCAAGAGCGACATGATTTGGAACATTGCCTTTTGCTCGCGCATCGATTGTGAGAATGAGGCACGCTGCAATCCAGAAACTTGCAATGGTGGTTGTAATAAAGCCAACGGTATTTATTCCAAGATATGCAATAAGTTCATTCATGGGAGTTGCTTCATCGACTCCCATTGGGGCAATGTATCCAGAAAAAAGAAATGGTGCTGCTCCAACAATAAGCCAAAGAGTTATACCGACGAGTTCTTTAAAATTGTGATGATAGTGGTCGACGGTCTTGTCGATGAGTGAACCAAGTGTGATGAGTTTTGCCATAGTTTTTTTCGAATTGAATTGTATTGAGTATACAGGAACTTTGGTGATTGTAGATGAGAAAATGTCCTATCCAGTGGTGCCAAAACTGCCACGATCAGGCAAGTCCCATTCTTCTGGTTCAACGAATGTTGCACGAGAAAATGGCACGAAGAATCCTTGGGCAATTCGTTCTCCGATTTTGATGGAATATGGTGTATTTCCGATATTAAGAATTGCGAGAAGAAGCTGATCATTCGGTCCGCAGTGGTCGTTGTCAATAACGCCGATTCCATTGCTCAAGACAATTCCTTTTTTTGCATTGCTTGATCGAGAGGCAAGAATAAGGACTTGATCGTCTGGTACTTTTATAACAAGACCCGTGGAAAAAATCGCACGTTCATTTGGTTGTAATGTTTTTTCCTCGATTACGGCAATATCAAACGCACATGCGCCTGATGTTTTGTATTCAGGCAGCGGGGTGAATTGAGAAAGCCGACGAATTGGAACGTCCATAGTGGCTCGAGCGTACTCGGAATCTTTATTTTTTTCGAGCAGTTATCCCGTGCTTATTTCTTATCCCCACGATTTCGTTGACCGAGAATTTTTGTCATGTAGAGTGCCTTACATGACGAGCGTTTTTCACGTTTCGTCACGAAACACTCACGCGGTTGCCATGCCTGGCCGCGTGAGTGTTTTTTTGAAATATAAAACGCGCCAATGACTCATGGGTTCTTCGGCGCGCTCGTAGAGTTTCTTGTGAGTTCAAGTTGAGTTTTTCTTTTTTCTTCCATTCGGCCAGCCCCAATTCTCCGGGTATATCGCTTGAGAAGTTTTCAGATTTAGCTGGAAAGATGATCTTCGCATAGACACCTTCCTTTTTGAGGATTGGAATTGCCTACATCGTAAGAGAATATTATCAGCGAAATGATTGGTTTTCAATATTCTTTCCTATCCACAAAGGTTTGTTGACCCACTCGGCTATGGCTGGCACCCTCAATGCATCTATGAAAATCTGGCTTATTGCCGCTATGTCGGCAGATGGGAAAATCGCAGAACGAGTGAATCAGTCGTCGCTTGATTGGACAAGTTCGGAAGATACTCAGTTCTTTGTTGAAAAGACCAAAGAAGCAGGAGTTGTGGTTATGGGGAGAACCACATTTGCGACTATCGGGAAGCCATTAAAGGATCGACGGGTGATTGTGCTGACAAAGGATCCATCCGTAGCAACACCAATCGAAGGGATTGAATATACGAATGAGTTGCCAGCTGATCTTGCGAAGCGGTTATCGGTTGAGGGAGTTGAGACGTTGGCAATCGGGGGAGGCGCTTCTGTATACGGACAGTTTTTAGAGGCCGGACTTGTTGATGAGATCTTTTTGACGCTCGAACCATTCTTGTTTGGGCATGGTGTTCCGCTGGGTGACAAGTTTGCTCGAGTGAATCTTGAGCTCGTAGAGACAAGAAAGTTGAATGCGCGAAGCGTGTTGCTTCATTACAAGGTACAGCGATCATTTATGAAGCCGGTGAGTGAGAGAACTATTGATTGGCAGTATCACAATCTTTTGAAGAAGATTTTGGAAGAAGGCGTTGATGTGAAGCCAATTCAAGGTGAGGGATCGCGAATGATTCTTGGTGCGCAGATGCATTTTGACTTGGCAAACGGATTTCCGATGGTTACCGAGCGTGATCTTTCTGGTCGATTTATGACCGGTGCGCTTGGTGAGCATTTTGGGTTTCTGCATGGTGCGCGAACTCACGAGGAGTTGAAGACGTTTGGTTGTGCGTGGTGGAAGAAGTGGGTAACAAAGGAGCGTTGCGATATTTTTGGATTGCCAGAAGGAGACCTTGGTCCAGGATCATATGGTCCAGCATGGACCGCATTTCCAACATCGGAGGGTGAACCTTTTAATCAAATTGAACACGTCGTAAAACAGATTAAAGAGCGTCCAAATTTGCGTACGCACATTATTTCGCCTTGGATTCCGCAATACACTATTCAACATTCTGGATTGTCGCCACGAAAAGTTGTCGTTGCTCCGTGCCATGGATATCTGCATATTCTTGTATTTCCAGAGACGAAGCAGCTTTCTGTTCATCATTTTCAGCGTAGCGGCGACATTCCGGTTGGTGTGGTGTTTAACATGATTCAGTATGCGGCGTTTACAATGATGATTGCGCAAGCAACGGGATATACTCCAAAGGAGCTCGTGTACACGGTTTCCGATGCGCACATTTATGAGAGTCAGTTTGACCATGTGAAGCAGCTTCTTGAACGAGAACCTCGGGCTTTCCCAACAATGTATCTTGATTCGACAGTCACCGACCTTCTTGATTTCAAGCCGGAGCATTTCACTGTCGCAGATTACGAACCTCATGAAGCTATGGTAATTCCAACGCCAGTATGAGCACGTTTGTTAGTCAACAAAATGCAAGACCAGGAGTTTATGACAAAGTGATTGCGGATATTGCGAAGAAAAATCTTTGTCCTTTTTGCCCAGAGCATCTTGCGGAATTTCACAAGAATCCTATTGAAGAGCGAGAATTTTGGATTGTGACAGACAACCAGTACCCGTATAGGCCATCAAAACACAATAAGCTCTTCATTTATAGAACGCACATCCAGCATTTTTCTGAGATTTCAGCAGAAGCATGGAAAGAGCTTGGAGAGATTGTTCAAGAACAAACAGAGAAATTGCATATCATCGGAGGGTCATTTTTTATGCGTTTTGGAGACGCTCGGTTTACTGGAGCTTCAGTTTCTCATTTACATTGCCAACTTCTCCAGTCAAATCCAGATGACCCAGCGTACGATTCAAAAACCGGAATTTTTACTCGATTAGGATAGGGGACCAAGATCGACGAGTGCGACTTCTATTCCATAGGCTTTGAAAATGTCTTCGGCATCGAGTAGCGAATATCCTTTTGAATAATAGACACGTTTAATGCCGGATTCTGCAAGAAGTCGTGCACAATTCGGACACGGAAATGTCGTGACGTAGGCTTCAGATCCTGCAAGCGATATGCCGGCTTTTGCGCTTCGTGCAATGACGAGAGCTTCCGAATGTATAGATGTAGAAAGATCGATTCGTTCACCGGCATTGAAGCTTGTTCTTGGATCGCCGTTCACGGAGAGGTGAAAATCGGTTGGAAGATGAGTATTGTGCGTTAGCCCGATTACAGATCCATCTTTTACGATTGCGGTCGCAACTTGTCTCCACCAGTCAGCACTTTTTTCAGATTCTTGGATTGCTAGGTTCATCATCGATCGTGAGAATTCATCTCGGAGGATGACGCGGTTTGGCGAAATGATGTTCTCTTGTAATGTTGGCATCTTGTTCCAGCGTAGGAAGACGGATTCGAATGTAACGTTGGAGAGTCCATATTGTTCACAAAGGGCATGTGATACGTCTTCATCCGGCATGATGATGTGTTTCGTTTGCTTTGCGAGTTCAACGAGGTCGGCCTTTGCAAGAACTTGTATGTTCGAGAAAATACCAAGTCCTTCGATTGCTCGCTTTACGATTCCTGGGTTTATTGTTCGACAATCTCGAGTTAATGCGGTGAAGTCTGCAAGAACATCAGATCCTAAAATGCCCAGTTCGTCTGGGTATTTTTGAAAAAGTTCAACATAGCCTTTATGCAAAACTGGAACAAACGCGACGAGCATAGACTATGTATTCTTGATCTGATCAAGGAACTTCGTAATAAGTTCATTTACTTCTTGCGCAAGCCTTTCTGCCCCTTCGATGGTCAGGTTTCGAACTCGTGCAGTTGTTGTGGTGGTTGCTTGTGGCGGAAGAACGACGATTTCTCCACAATACTGTTCGTAGCCTTTTATTTCTTCAGGAGTGACTTCTTTTGTTGACGAGGAAAAGACCATAACGTCAGGGCGAACAATCTCGATAAGGTCACCAATCCCATCTTTTGCCTCTTTGATGGTGACAAGATCGACATGGCGAAGATGAAGCAGCATGTTGACGCGTTCTCCCTGTGGCACGATTGGACGTCTTGGGCCTTTGCGGATTTTGGTGAGTTCATCAGAGTCGATCCCGACAATGAGGATGTCTCCGTATGATCGTGCCTTCTCAAGATATGCAGCATGACCTTCATGAATAAGGTCATAGACGCCTTGAGTGAGCACAACTCGCATTCCAAGAGCTTTGAGGCTTTCGACTAATGTTCTGAGCTTGGATTGATCAGGAACGAACCGTTTTACAACGTTAGATCCTGGGCCGAATGGATCGTGATAGGGTGACGACATATGGTGCCATCTTATCTGCTTATGCAGTGAGGGAATATCTGCAATGTGGACAACCAAAAACCTCTCCAGATGGAGAGGTTTTTGCTAGAGTTTGTTTCGTTTACACCTCGTTAACGTCTAGACGAATTGCTGGTCCCATTGTGGAAGTGAGTACTGCGGACTTCATGTAGATTCCTTTTGACGATGCTGGTTTTACTTTGCGGATAGCTTCGAATGCTACTTTAACGTTTGCAACAAGCTTCTCTGGGGCGAATGATGCCTTTCCAACGATCAAGTGAACATTTGCGGTGTTGTCATTCTTGAAAGAAATCTTTCCGCCTTTTTGTTCTTCAATCATTTTTGCAATGTTTGGTCCGACGGTGTCTGTTTTTGGGTTTGGCATTAAACCGCGTGGTCCAAGAACTTTCGCTGCTTTTGCAAGCTTTGGCATCATTGCAGGTACGGCGACGGCAACGTCGAAGTCAATTTTTCCAGTTCGGACAATAGCTTCCAAAATCTCTTCAGTACCGATAATGTCTGCGCCAGCTTCTTTTGCCGCAGCCTCATTATTTGCGTCAACGAATGCAATAACGCGCTTCGTTTTTCCTGTGCCGTGCGGCATGGTGACCGTTCCACGGATCTGCTGGTCTCCTTGCTTCGGATCCACACCAAGGGCGAAGTGGAGCTCGACAGTTTCGTCGAACTTTGCCTTTGCTGCGCCCTTCATGAGCACGATTCCTTCCTCAACGGTGTAGATCTTTTTCTTGTCGATAGTTTGCGTTGCCGCAGTCATGCGCTTTCCTGTCATAGATTTGGTGGTATTTACGGCCGAGTGGCCTCCCACGAATGGGGATGATTATGAAGTTTTGTCACTTTTCCAGTCTCGGTAAACAATGCGGAAGTGAAGGGCGAAGAGAGGAAGTGAGACGATGATGAGCGCGAGATTGCGAACTGCTGTTTGCGCTTTCTCTCGATGATAATTTTCTGACATTGTTGTGTTTGACGCTTCGCATCGAGCCTTCGTCTCTTCAGTGCTCAGCTCTTTTGTCGTCGACCCTGCTGGTTCTAGAGTTGGGACAGTAATGGTTCCGTATTGATATTTTGCATCTGGCGAATCGCAGTTGATGAGTCCGTATGCTGGAACATCTGCCGCGGTGAAGATGTACGTTTTCAGTCCTGTGCTTAAAAAGTCAATTGTGCCAAACATGAGAGTAAAGAGTGTGACTGCGCTTACCAGCCCGAAATAGATTCGGAGAATGAGCGAGCTTCCCTTGGTCATAGAACAATGATTAAGGATTCTTCACTCGTCAGGATAACACTTAGCCAACAATATCGACTCCCATCTGACGGCACGTACCAGCGATGATGCGCATTGCTGCTTCAACATCTTTCGTGTTCAAGTCTGGCATTTTCTTTTCCGCAATCTTTTGTAATTGTGCTCTGGTGATTTTTCCGACTTTTTCAGTTAGTGGTTTGCCAGATCCTGCAGTAATTCCAGCTTCCTTTTTTACTAAGTCAGATGCCGGAGCAGTTTTTAAGATGAAACTGAATGTTCGATCTTCGTAAATTGTGATGATCGCTGGAACAGTTTCTCCCATTCTATCCTGTGTTGCGGCATTGAATTCAAGCACAAATTGCTGAATGTTCACGCCCTGCGCACCGAGTGCTGGTCCGAGAGGTGGCGCTGGTGTTGCCCGTCCGCCAATGGACTGTACCTTGATCACGGCCTTGATTTTTTTGGCCATACGACAGTCGAAACTTGGTTCTTTGGCCCATTTTCGGTTCAGGTCATTGGAAACTTCTTCATCGTACGTTGAGTACGTTTCAGAAGCTTTCTTCGCCCTTCATTGAAACTGGTTGCAAATAAACAAGTTTCTAAGATTATTTACAGTGGATTCCTGGGAGTTTACCCAAGCGACCACATCGTTATTTAGTGGCGAAAGTGTGCCAGGATTGGCGGAATTAGTCAATAAAAACTGCCCCGATCTCTCGGGGCGGAATTTTACACTTTCTTAATCTGTAAGAAGTCGAGTTCAAGAGGGGTTTCGCGGCCGAACATGGAAACCATGACTTTGACTTTGCCGCGGCTTTCGTCAATGTCATCCACTTTGCCTTGTTGGCCTTTGAAAGGACCGTCGGTAATAGAGACGAGCGCACCCTTACTCACGTCGAGTTTGAATTCTGGTTCTGATACTCCAACGCGTTTCATGAGTGTATCAACCTGTTCCTGAGGGATAGGGGTTGGCGTATTCCCGGTTCCAATGAATCCTGTGACGTTTGGTGTATTGCGAACGACGTACCAAGAGTCGTCGGTCACGATCATCTCAACAAGGACATATCCAGGAAAGATTTTTTCTTCGATAACTTTCCGAGCGCCATTTTTGATTTTTATCTTTTTTTCTTTTGGCACCAAGACTCCGAAGATTTTTTCTTCCATGTCCATGGTTGCGATGCGTTGTGTGAGTGCATCGACGACGCTTTCTTCATAACCAGAGTATGTATGAATAACGTACCAGCGTCGGCCGTAATTGGCGGTTTGCTTTGCCATAAAGAGCAATGGATTACGCGGAAATGAGTGAAACAATCTTTTCAAGACCTTTGGAAAGTCCGAAGTCAAGCGCTCCAGTCACAATTGCTGTGCCAACGCTAAGTGCGAAGACGAGTGTCGAATACATGATCGTGTCCTTGCGCGTTGGCCATGAGACTTTTTCAAGCTCAATTTTTGCCTCGCGGAAGTACGTAATGACTGGATTGTTTAAAATGCGTTGCATACAAAATATTGTATCAAAAAACCCCTTTCGGGGAACGAGGGAAATATACATGAAGAGTGGTGAAGGGGCAAGAGGGAGAGAAGGGAGTCTTTGAAGGGATTGAGAAGGGGGACTGCCTGGCTGTGGGAAATTTAGTTTTGCTGGAAAACGTTTGTTGACGGTTACGGGTTTTATTATGTTGTCGAGGATGTGGCATATGTTTTTTTCACGTTTCCACGATGTAAAGTCGACTTTACATCCAACTCATGAAAATGCTGGGGTTTTTGATCACTGAGCGTAAAGTCGACTTGACATGGCGAGATGAAGGAAAAAACAAAACACCGACCTTTCGGCCGGCGTTCTGCACTTAAACGTCTAAGTTGCTGACGTCTTTCGCGTGAGTCTGAATGAACTTTTTTCGAGGTGCAACATCGGCGCCCATGAGAACATCGAAGGTTTCGTCGGCGATTGCTGCGTCTTCTATGGTGACGAGTTTCATGACGCGAGTCTTTGGATCCATGGTAGTTTCCCAGAGCTGTTCCGGATTCATTTCTCCAAGACCTTTGTATCGCTGGATGTTCACTTTGATTCCAGTGGTTACAACATCTTCTTCTGGTTCGGCCTCTCCTACTTCGCCGACTTTGACTTTCGCTGCATCAACTTTTCCTCCAGTCATTTCTTTGATGTGTTTTTCACGCTCTTCTTCGGTGAAGGCGTAGCGAACTTGTTTTCCAATCTGAACTCGGTAGAGCGGAGGCATGGCAATGTAGATGTGACCGCTGGTAATGAGGTCGGGGAAGTGTCGATAGAAGAGCGTAAGAAGGAGCGTACAGATGTGCGCGCCGTCAACGTCGGCGTCAGTCATGATAATGATTCTGCCGTAACGCATGCTCGTAATATCGAATGCTTCACCAATGTTTGTGCCGAGTGCGATAACGAGATTTTTAACTTCGTTATTCGCGAGAAGTTTGTCGAGTCGTGCACGTTCAACGTTCAAGATTTTTCCTCGAAGCGGCAGAATTGCTTGAAATTCGCGGTTGCGTCCTTGTTTTGCGCTTCCACCTGCAGAGTCTCCCTCAACAATGTAGAGTTCGGTTGATTTATTGTCTTTACTTGAACAATCGGCAAGTTTTCCTGGGAGGGTCATTCCTTCAAATGCCCCTTTCCGAAGCACCGTGTCTCTTGCTGCTCGCGCTGCTGCTCGAGCACGAGCTGAAAGAAGACACTTTCCGATGATTTCTTCTGCATCGCGTGGATGTTCTTCCAGGAAGATTTGTAGCGCTTCTCCGAAAACTGTTTCTACTGCAGTACGTGCTTCTGGATTGCCGAGCTTATCTTTTGTCTGTCCTTCAAATTGTGGATCTGGAAGCTTAACACTTATGACCGCCGTTAGACCTTCACGGGTATCGTCACCGGTAAGATTCGTATCTTTTTCTTTGATATAGCCTTTATCTCTAGCGTATGCATTAAGTACGCGCGTTAGGGCGGCCCGGAAGCCAGCAAGATGAGTTCCTCCACCTGGATTGACAATATTGTTTGCGTAGCAATGGACGCTTTCGTAGAACTCAGTGGTGTATTGCAGGGAAATTTCAACTTCTAGAATTCCACTTTGTTTTTTGACGTAAAAAACATTTGGTTGCTTGATTTCTTTTCGTTCATTTAAGTGGCGAACAAATGACGCAACTCCACCTTCAAAATAAAAACCGTATGGATTTGATTCTTCTGTTCGTTTGTCGAGGATTTCAACATGGATTCCAGCTGTGAGATACGCCTGTTGTCGAAGATGATCAATAACAGTATCCCAATCAAATTCGATCGCTTCAAAGATAGAAGCGTCTGGATGAAAGTAGATCTTTGTTCCTTGTTTTTTCGTCTTTCCGCTCGGTTTAACCTTTCCTTGCGGAATGCCTTTTTTGTATTCCTGTTCCCAAATTTGGCCCTCGCGATAGACTTCTGCTTTGAGATGGTCAGAGAGTGCGTTAACAACAGAGACTCCGACGCCGTGCAAGCCTCCAGAAACTTTGTATCCAGATGCATCACCACCGAATTTTCCTCCAGCATGAAGTTTTGTAAGAACAAGCTCTAATGCAGAAATTTTTTGTTCTGGGTGAATGTCGACAGGAATCCCTCGTCCGTTGTCTTCTACAGAAATCCAGTTGTCTGGAAGAAAGTTGACAGTGACAGTTGTTGCATGTCCTGCCATGGCTTCGTCGAATGAATTGTCGACGACTTCCCAGATCATGTGGTGAAGCCCTGTTGGCCCAGTTGAGCCAATGTACATACCAGGGCGTTTTCGTACTGGCTCGAGTCCTTCAAGGACAGTGATATTTTTCGCGGAATAGTCTGCGCTTGTCTTTTGGTCTGCCATAGAGGGTATAAACGTTGCCGAGAAGGATGAAAACTCGCCCGGAGTTTATCATGTAGCCTCGGGTGGAACAAGCAACGCATGGTATGATTCTGTTGACAATTTTTGTGATTTTTTTATGGTAGAAAACCCTCTTGTTTCTCCGGAACTGCAGGCAATTGAGCGTGAACATGCGCGTGGTATTCGCATGATAGAAGCACGACCTTTTTTTCGTAGGCTTGGGTTTGCTTTCCTCATTGTTACAGAGGCATTGATGGGCATTTTTTTGGTCGTTGTAGTTGTTGGATACCTTATATCTGGATCTTTTGATGACGTGCGGATGGCGGGCGCAACATTCGGATCGAATCTCGCGAATTTTCAAGCGATTGCTTCTGAGAGTGATGCAAAACAGCTTGCTCTTGGTTCTGCAAAAGTTCTTCAGGGAACTCCAACGAGTTTTGATTTTTATACAACAGTAAAAAATCCAAACACAGATTGGTACGCAACGTTTACATATACATTTACTGCAAAAGGCATTGATCCTATAGTTCAGAAAGGTTCTGTAATGCCTGGAGATACAACATATCTTTTTGCTCTTGGGATTGATGCGGAAGAGCGTCCCTCCAGTGTTAGCGTAGCCGTCGAAGATATTCTTTGGACTCGGGTTGATCGTCATGTCGCGCCAGATGTTCAGGCATGGTTGGCAAAACATAATGATTTTACAATTTCGACTCCTGAATACACTCCTGATATTCATTTGGGAGGGACAAAGATTGGTCGGACGTCGTTTATTGTGACGAACTCGACACCTTATTCTTATTGGGCTGCGCAGTTTATTGTTGTTCTTGAACGCGCTGGTGCGGTGGTTGGTATTTCTCGTGCCACCATGACGGAGCTTGAAGCTGGTGAGGTAAGAGATGCTGAAGTTCGGTGGTATGGGAATGAGCCAACATCCGCGACCGTGACAGTCGTTCCCACGATAAATTATTTTGATTCTAGTAGTTATATGCCTCCTCGTGGTACCCGCGAGGAAGATATTCGTGATAGCCTGAGATCATAAATCGAGAAGAAGCACGGGGTAGGTATGGCGATATTTGATTTTGGTATTTTAAGGAGGGGGGATGTGCTTTTAACCATAGGAATTGGCGCGCTTGTTGCATTTGGTTTTTCTGCAATTTTCTCTATTGAGCTTTCGCGGGGTTCGGAAAACGTTTTTTTGCAGAAGCAGGCGATTGCTTTGGGGATGGGAATCGTTGTGAGTGTGCTCATTGCTTCGATGAACTATCACATCATGCGGTACGGCGCTCGTGGACTTTACATGGTTGGAATTTTTTTACTTATTGCCGTTTTATTGTTTGGTAGAACATTAAATGGTTCGACTGGGTGGTTTGTTGTTGGAGGTTTTGCTTTTCAGCCAGTGGAATTTATGAAGGTTGCACTTGTTGTTGTTTTTGCTTGGTATTGTAGCCAAAAGGCAATGAGAAGATTTAGTTGGCGTGATCTTGCGATGAGTGGAATTTTAGTTGCTATTCCGGTGACTCTTCTTATGCTGCAACCTGACTTAGGAGGTGCTGCGCTTCTCGTGGGAGCATGGGCTATTTTTATTCTCTTTGCTGGAATTCGTGTTCCACAAATTCTTGCAGTGTGTGGCCTGGTTTTGTGTGTGGTTAGTGCGGGATGGTTTGGCGTATTTGATCAATATCAAAAAGATAGAGTGCTTACATTTCTGGACCCATCTCGAGATCCTTTGCGTACTGGCTATAACGTCATTCAAGCAAAGATCGCTATTGGTTCTGGTGAATTATGGGGGAGAGGTCTCGGAGACGGAAGTCAAAGCCAGCTTAGATTTTTACCAGAGAGTCAGACAGACTTTATTTTTGCGGTCATTGCAGAAGAATTGGGCTTTGTTGGGGTATGTTTACTTTTCGTCGCATTCATTCTTGTGTTTTGGCGCATGATTGTTTTGGCACGATCTGCTAGCGATACTTTTGGTGCCTATATCTGTATAGGCGCGTTTTCTGTAATTTTTACTGAAGTCATTGTTCATGTTGGAGCTAATGTTTCTCTTATGCCGGCGACTGGTGTCGCATTACCTTTTGTGAGCTATGGAGGGAGCTCGCTCTTATTGTCTTTTGTATTTTTCGGTATGGTACAGTCCGTTGCGGTGCGTTTGCACGCTGCAGATCGTGTGCTTCTTTGAGGATTTTTATGATTGAATCATTGTCTCGTTGCCCATTTTGTTCCCTTTCTTATGACGGGGAAATGGTGCGAACGCTTTCTCGGTCTTCTCGAAGAGACGTTGTGCATGCGACGTGTTTTGGGTGTAAGAGGGCGATGCTTTTTGCGATTGAGCGAAGGGAGGGGCAGATTGCATGTATGGGGCTTTTTACAGACTGTGATGCGACAGACGCTAAGCGCTTTTTAGAAAAATCGAGAATTTCTCTTGATGATGTGCTCAGGGCGCATGAGCTTCTTTTTGAGAAAACTCGTTTATAGTCTTAGCTTTCCCCACAATAAAACAGTTTTGAGTTGACAAAAGGGCTAGGATTGGATGAAATATGCGCCATCTATGCAGAACCACATTCTTCTTACCGCAATCTTGCGAGACTTAACTGGCCGCAAGACAGAATCCCTTCGTCAAGAAGGCAAAGTTCCGGCCGTTCTTTACGGGTTTGGAACAGAGCCGATGAACATTACCGTTGATCGTAACGCCTTTATTAAGGTTTTTGCATCTGCAGGTGCAAGTACCGTTGTCGATCTTACGGTTGGCGAAAAGATGTTTCAGGTGTTGATTAGCGATACTCAGCGCAATCCATTGAATGATTTCTTTACGCACATAGATTTTCGTGCAGTTGATCCAAACCGAAGAATTGAGGCGAAGATTCCTCTTGTATTGGCTGGTGTGGCGCCAGCGGTTAAAGAGCTTGGTGGAACATTGTTGCAGACTTTGGAAGAAGTAGAGGTTATTTCATTGCCGAATGCACTTGTTCACGAAATTTCTGTCGACGTCTCTCGTTTGAAAACATTTGAAGATGTTATTCGTGTCTCCGATATTATCGCGCCAGAAGGTGTTGAGATCACAACAGATGTGGAAGTCGCTATTGCATCAGTGCAGCCACCACGTTCTGAAGAAGAGCTTGCGTCATTGAATGCTGCAGTTGAACTTGATGTTTCAAAGGTGGAAGTCACAACAGAGAAGAAGGAAGAGGCTACTGAAGGCACAGAAGTGAAGAAAGACACAAAGAAGGATTCAAAGAAATAAGTTTTAAAAAATCGTCAGGCTGCTGCTTGACGATTTTTTGTTACACTAACGTCTTATGAAGAAGGAAATTGAGAAGATATTTCGCGTGAAGAGAGAGAAGTTTTTAAAATGGTGGAAAGTAAATGGAACTTTAAAAAATAGATTGATTTACGGTGCTGGTTTGCTCGCGACTGCTGTGGTTTGTCTTGGTATTCTTGTGCGAATTCCTTCTGAGAATTTTTCTTCTATTCCTTCGACTAATACGCCGATTGAAGAGATTGAAACGTATCGTCATCCGCTTACTGGTGTGAAGATTGAATCTGCAGTTGATGTTTTGCCTCAGGTTTTTGGAGTCATGGTGGAGAATTCTGCAGACGCATGGCCGCTTTCCGGTATTGATGAAGCATTCCTTGTTATTGAGGCACCGGTAGAGGGGAACATTCCGCGTTTTATCGCGTTCTTTTCTGAAGAGCAGAACGTGGAGAAAATCGGACCGGTTCGATCTGCACGATCATATTATTTGGATTGGAATACAGAATTTGATGGGATCTATGCTCATGTGGGCGGCTCGCCAGACGCGCTTGAGGAGATTCGTTTTAACGAGGTTATGGATTTAGATCAGTTTTTTCAAAGTGAGTATTTCTATCGTGACGAGGTTGCTCGATACGCTCCGCACAATGTTTACACATCGAGTGTCGACCTTCGTGATTCGATTGAAGAAATGAACAGTCGTTATAGTCATTCGATTCCAACGTATGGGGTATGGATATTTGCCGATGGTTCTGCATTATCTACCACATCGTCAGTTATTCATCTTGATTGGTCGAATTCTTCTGGTTACAACGTCGATTGGATCTTTGATCCATCGAAGAATAGTTACGAGCGTCGGCAGGGTGGCGGTGTTTATGTCGCGGACAACGTTATTATTCTTGAAACAGATATTGGAGTAATTGCTGGTGACGACAAGGGAAGAAAAGAGATTGTAACTATCGGCTCTGGTATTGCACATGTTTTTCAGAATGGAGCCGAGATTGTTGGGACGTGGAAAAAAGAAAGTGCAGAAGAGCGTTTACGATTCTTTGATGATAATGAAAAGGAAGTTGTGCTGAACGCTGGAAAAACGTGGATCGAGGTTGTTGATACGCCCGATCGATTAAGTGTGAAGTAAATGTTCGGCGTTATCGAATCACGGCACGAACAATGCGTTCTTTCTTTGCGAGGTCGAGAGTCACTGAAAGTTGTGCTGTTGGAAAGTGAGATTTGATGAGCGCCGGCGCTGCGGCCTTTTGGCTTTGATCGATTTCGATGAAGAGATCAATCATGATTCGGCGACCTTGGCGCGATTGTTCGTGTATGTACGATCTGAGCTGTTCACAAAGTTTGTCGTAGAGAGCGAGTCCATCTGCACCGCCGACAAGTGCAAGTTTTGGTTCGTATGTTTTTACATCAGGATCAAGTGCTTCCCATTGCCAAGGAGTGAGATAAGGAAGGTTTGCCACTACGACGAAATGATCACTTGGTGGTGGATTGATTTTTGTTATTGGCTCAAAAAGGTTTCCTTGAATAATCGCAAGTTTTGCGCCAAGCGTTTTTGCGTTGTGTTTTGCGACTGTAATTGCGTCGAGGCTAATATCGATCGCAATTGTCGGCATTGTTGTTTCAAGAGCAAGTGTGATCGCGATCGCTCCGCTTCCTGTTCCAATGTCGATGACTGTTGATGTTGGAGTAATCGCTTTTTTTGCTTCTTCGATAAGAACTTCTGTATCTGGTCTGGGAATGAGTACATGATTATTCACGAAGAAATCTCGACCAAAAAATGCTTTTGTTTGCGTGAGATATGCGACGGGTTCGTGGCGAGACCGTCGTTCAATGAGCCGTTGAAAAGTTTCTATGTTGTTTGTGGTAAGTGTTTCGTCGCCGTGGGTAAAAAGATACGCGCTATTCACGCCAAGAACATGCGAGAGAAGAACTTGCGCATCAAGTCGAGCATTTTGTGGAACAGAACGAGTCGCGTTGGTGCTTTTAAGCACATTTCCTGCCCATGAGAGAATTTCAAGAATCGTCATGGAGCTGTCCATATTATTCTTCGTCGTCATCGTCACTGGAGAGCTCTCCGAATTTTGCGTCTCGAGCAGCAATTTTTAGTGTGTTTAAAATATCTTCTAGGTCACCATCGAGAAGATTCGGAATACCGTGCCATGATTGCTTTACGCGATGATCGGTAATGCGATCTTGTGGAAAGTTATAGGTTCGGATTTTTTCAGAACGTTCACCAGAGCCGATTTGATCTTTACGATTCGCAGAAAGTGCCGCGCGTTTTTTCTCTTCTTCAAAAGCGAAGACGCGAGCGCGCATCACCGAAAGTGCGCGTTCTTTATTTTGACTAAATGATCGTTCATCTTGGCAGTACACCGTGATTCCTGTCGGAATGTGCACCATGCGTACTGCGCTGTACGTGGTGTTGACTGACTGTCCACCTGCGCCTTGGCTTGTAGTAGCTTCGATTGTTAAGTCTTTTGGATTGATTTCAAATTCCTCTTGTTCGAGTTTTGGAAGAACGGCTACGGTTGCGGTTGATGTGTGAATACGTCCAGCTTTTTCCGTGCTTGGAACGCGCTGAACTCTATGAACACCACTTTCGAGTTTCATGGTGCCGAATGCTCCGTCGCCTTGAATCTCGACAATGACTTCTTTGAATCCGCCAAGATCATTTTGACTTTGCGAAACGAGCGCAGCTTTCCAGCCATGTCGCTCTGCAAAACGTGTGTACATTCGGTAAAGGTCAGAGGCGAAAAGTGCAGCCTCGTCACCACCCGTGCCGGCACGGATTTCCACGATTGCATCGTGACTGTCGATTGGATCTGCAGGAATGAGTGCGAGTTCTAGCGCGCGCTCAAGATCTGGAAGTTTTATTTCAAGGGAGGAGATTTCTTCTGTGGCCATAGCTCGAACTTCTTCATCGGCATCATTTAGTGCCACTTTTGCGCCTTCAAGATCTCGAGCCGCGGTTTCGTACGCCTCAGCAATAGCAACAATACGATTGATGCGCTGATATTCTGCATTTACTTCCCGAAGTTTTTTTGGATTTCCAAGATTTGCTGGGTCCATAAGACTCGTTTCGAGAGCGGCTTTTTCTGCACGCTTATCTGCAATGACTTTTGTGTAATCCATAGAAATCAGTATAAATGAAAACACTCCGCCTTACGACGAAGTGTTTTCAAAGAAAAGCTTAACGAGAAACAGATTTGATCGAAGTGTCGCTGTTTGCTTTCTTTTCTGCCTTGGTCTGTGCGCGCGCTGCTCGGTCTGCTGCTTTGTCCTTTGCTGTTTTGACGGTTGCAGACTTTTTGTCGATTTTTCCAGTGAACTTTTCTACACGACGTGCGGTGTCTAAAATCTTTTGTTTGCCAGTAAAGAATGGATGGCAAGCACTACACAATTCGATCGCGATCGACTCCATGGTTGATCCGGTCTTGTACACGGCGCCGCATGCGCATGTGATTGTGGATTCAAAGTAGTCTGGGTGGATTCCTGCCTTCATATAGATATCGAACGCCGGCATTTTGTCCATTTTCGGATCTGGTCTTCGAAAACTTCTTCGTCGTACATTGAGGTACGTCTCAGAAGCTTTTCTTGACCATCACCGAAACTGGCTGAAAATGACGCCGTTCGCTGATTTCGCTGCTCTTATACAGCCGATTAAGTGCCAAAAGAGTATCGATTGCTCGGCTTTTTGTCAAACATTGGCGGAAGCTTGAGCTCAAAATAAAAGATTCCCATCGGCACTGAGCCGACGGGAATCGCGTCGTCCTGAAGAACATTGCTAAGTGCCTTCATTTTAGGGCGAAGACTATGGCGCCACACTTCGGATTCGTCTCATCCTTCCTGCCTGCACCCAGCTTTGAATCGCCGGACGTATTCGTATTGATGTAAGCGCAGCGATCGCGATAGTCGGAGCGAACAGATGCGGGAAAATCCATCACGTGATTGCGAGGGCCGTGAATGAAGAAGATTGCGATGCCTACGGAATCAATTCCTGCAAATCGATCTCCCGTGCATTCCGCGAGACACATGGAGGGCTTGCGTCTGAGGTTTAGAGTGCCGTCATGAGCACGTACCCAGGTCGGCTCTTCTGGAAGCCGATAGCGCTCATTGATGTGGACTAGAGTCTTATTCGTGTAGCCATACTCGGCATACAGAAGGCCGGCTATTCGGCAGGACACCACGTTACCAATGCGACGTTCAAGGAGAGTGAGGAGCGGTAGGTCGTCGCGAGGATGAACGAGCGTCTCGCCGACGGGCGGAATGGTTGCGAGGTACTGGTTTAGCGTACGAACTCCGAGCTCGAGACCGGCACCAGCGTTGTACCAGTGCGTTGCTTGGATAATGCGAGGATCGTGGTCGTCGTGGTGTGGAACGATGATCGTGATCTGCGAAGGATCGTTTCCCATTTTTTGTCTCCGAGTGTTTCGATATTTTTCTGCGCCTGACTCGCAACATTATCCAAGAAAATGGGAAAAAGTCAATATTTTGTCAAACATTAGCTCTCCCTATAGACTGGCGCTTGTATGCCAACGAACGTCAATGAGTTTTCGTATATTTTGCCGGATGAGCAGATTGCTCAGATTCCGGTTGAACCTCGTGATCATTCTCGGCTTCTCGTGCTCGATCGTGAAACTGGGGCAATGAAGCATTTGGAACATTTTTATCAGATTCTTGATGAGCTTGTAGCCGGCGATGTTTTGGTCTTTAACGTGTCGAAGGTTTTTTGTGCCCGATTGATGTTGGATGGTTTTGAGGTTTTTGTTCTCAAAGTTCGGGACGACGAAATCGATGCGCTTGTAAAACCAGGGCGAAAAGCAAAGATTGGATTAAGAATCGGCGAGTTCGAGGTGATCGCAAAATCGGACGACGGAATTTTTACGCTGAAAACGTCGATGAACGCGGCGGAGATGTTCTCGTGGTGTGCTGCCAACGGCTCGGTTCCGACTCCTCCGTATATCACCACCGAACTCGTTGATGCTGATCGTTATCAAACAGTTTATGCAAAAGCGACTGGATCTGTTGCTGCGCCAACGGCAGGGCTTCACTTTACTCAAGAACTTATCGATAGAGCGCGATCGAAGGGGATTCAAATTGAGGAAGTCACGCTTCATGTAGGCATTGGCACATTCCGACCAGTTCAGACAGAGAATATTGAAGACCACGTCATGCATGCAGAATATGTTGAGCTTGATGCTGGAACTGCGGAACGAATCTGTGCGGCGAAATCGGAGGGCCGACGCATCATCGCGGTTGGAACCACAACAGTGCGAACGCTTGAAGGCATTGCTGCGACAGCGGGGGAGCTTCAGGCTTTTTCTGGAGATTTGAACATCTTTATTACTCCAGGATTTCAGTTTCAAGTTATTGACGGAATGATCACGAATTTCCATCTTCCAAAGTCGACATTATTAATGCTCGTTTCCGCCTTTGCTGGCCGTGAACGAGTTTTGGCAGCTTACGAAGAAGCGATTCATTTGAGCTATCGATTCTTTTCTTTTGGGGATGTGATGTTTATTCGGTAGTTTTCGGCAGGGTCCGATCTTGCCTTTTTTGGCGAATTTCTGTACTCTTCTGCCGTCTCTGCGGGCACTTATTTATTACATCTTACAGGCGCTTGATTCTACATTCATCGGATCCTCCCAACGCAGATTGGGCCCGAGATGCAAGTCGCCGATGATAAAAGGATTCATTATGAAACTTCCAAGTCTCTTGGAGATGCTTAAGGCAGGTGTGCACTTTGGTCATCAGTCCAGTCGTTGGCATCCAAAAATGAAGCAATTCATTTATGGCGAACGTGGCGGCGTTCATATTATTGACGTCGAAAAAACTCAGGCAAAGTTAGAACAGGCTTTAAATTTTGTAACAGAAATCGCTGCCAAGGGTGGTTCGGTAGTGTTTCTCGGCACTAAGCGCCAGGCGCAGCCAGTTATTGAAGAGTATGCAAAGGCTTGTGGCATGCCATACATCAACACGCGTTGGTTGGGTGGCACGTTTACAAACTTTGCGCAGATTCAGCGCATTATTCGTCACTACTTAGACTTGAAAGATAAGTCTGCTAAAGGTGAATTGAAAAAATATACAAAACTTGAACAGCTTCAGTTCTCACGTGAGATTGAAGAATTAGATGGAAAGATTGGTGGACTTTCTACATTGATGAAGCTTCCAGATGCACTCTTCATTCTTGACGCGCGTCATGAAAAGACTGCAGTACGAGAGGCGATTACAATGGGAATTACCATGGTCGCGCTCGTTGATAGCAATGTGAATCCAAAGGGCATTCGATATGTTATTCCTGGGAATGATGACGCGATTGGAAGTTTAGCAATGGTAACGAAGTTGGTCGCGGAAGCGGTAAAGGAAGGAAAGGCAAAGGCGATCGCGACTGCACGAGCTGTTGCAGATGTTCGAAAGAGTGCAGAAGATGATGTGAAGCTTGCCGAAAGTGCAAAGGCTGCTATTGAAGATATTGACGACGCAACAAAGGATGAGCTTGCGGCAGCGGCAGCACAGCAGAAGTCAGAAACACCAGAAAAGAAATAATTTAGATTTTTTATGGCGATCACAGCAGGGGAGGTTGCAAAACTGCGTGAACTCACTGGTGCGGGAATGATGGACGCAAAGCGTGCTTTAGAAGAGCACGGTGGAGACATGGAAAAGGCAGTAGATGCGCTTCGTGCGTCTGGTGCAGCAAAGGCCGCAAAGAAGGCAGATCGTGCAACGGCCGAAGGAAAGGTGTTTACGTATTCTCATGGAAATAAGTTAGCGGTTGTGGTCGAGATTTTGTGCGAAACAGACTTTGTTGCTCGGAACGATCAGTTCAACACGTTTGGCGCAGATCTTGCTATGCATATTGCAGCCAGTGCACCGCAGTATGTGTCTCGAGACCAGGTTCCTGTAGACATCATCGATCGTGAAAAGGCGGTGTATCGTGAGCAGCTTTCGCAAGAAGGCAAGCCAGCGGAAATGGTTGAGAAGATTGTCGAAGGAAAGCTGAACAAGTTTTTTGCCGAGATTTGTCTCATGGAACAGTCGTTCATCAAGGACGAAGACAAGACCATTGAGCAGTTGCTCAACGAGAACATTCGAGTGATCGGTGAGAATCTCAAGATTGGCAGATTCGTTCGTATGCAGCTTGGAGCGTAAGTTCGAATGACTACCAGGTTTGAATCTCGAGTTGTTTGATAATAGAACTATCAATTCATAGGCGGGGCTCCCATGCCCCGCTTCAGACCAAAGCCGAGCTGCGAAGCTCGGTTTTGTGATACAAAATTTTTCTAAAGTAATGAACGGCAATGCATGATTTTCGTTTCATGTTCCGTGCTAAAATATGAGCATCTATGCCTCGTATTGCCATCAACGGTTTTGGTCGAATTGGACGGTCAGTTTTTAAAGTTGGCTGGGAGAAAAAAGGATTTGATGTTATTGCAATAAATGATCTTACTGACGCTGCAACACTGGCGTACTTATTAAAACATGACACGAATTATGGAACGTGGAACGTTGATGTTGCACATACAGAAGATTCGTTAATTGTTGGAGGAAAAACAATCAAGCTTTTGGCGCAAAAAGATCCTGCACAGTTGCCGTGGAAAGATTTAGATATCGATATCGTCATTGAATCAACGGGGCTGTTCGTTACAGAAGAAAAGGCGAGCGTGCACATTGCTGCGGGAGCGAAACGTGTAGTGATTTCTGCGCCAGGAAAGGGCGGGAATATCCCGACGTTTGTTATGAGCGTGAATGATGGAAAGCTGAAGAGTGAAAAGGCGAAGATTTTGAGTAATGCCTCGTGTACAACGAACTGCGTTGCGCCGGTAAGCGCGATTATTGAAGAAGCATTTGGAATTGAGAAGGCAATGATGACAACGGTGCACGGATATACGGCATCTCAATCTCTCGTTGATGCTCCGAAGAAAGACTTGAGAGAAGGAAGGGCTGCTGCAGAAAACATTGTTCCAACAACCACCGGTGCCGCGATTGCTGTTGCATTAACGATTCCGTCATTGAAGGGAAAATTTGACGGCCTCTCCGTGCGAGTTCCTGTTCCGACGGTTTCGCTTTCTGACATGACATACCTTCTTAAAAAGAATGTGACTATTGATGAGGTGAATGCAGCGATTATTGCAGCATCGAAGACTCCTCGATTCAAAGATCTTGTTGGTGTCACGAATGAGCCGCTTGTTTCCTCTGATTTTATCGGTGATTCACATTCGGCAGTCGTCGACCTTTTGCTTACAAATGTTGTTGATGGCAATTTGGTGAAAGTTGTTGCGTGGTATGACAACGAGTGGGGGTATTCGCATAGTCTTGTTGAGCTGTGCATGCAGATTGGGACGTAATGCCTTGCTATGAAAACCCAATCTATTTTGGGAAAGATTTCTGCCGGAACTCATGAAGCGAGTTTTGGTGTGGCCTATCTTGTTTTGCGTTTTTTGATGGGCGGATTATTTTTCTTTAGTGGATTAGTGAAGGTTACAACAGACTGGTCTGCGGAGTCGTACTTACTTGCGGCAAACGGACCATTTGCTGATTGGTTTCATACATTGGCTGGGAACGGAATGGTCGATGCATTCAATGCATGGGGAGTGATATGTATTGGTTTGGCTATTCTTTTCGGTTTTCTTGTGCGCCCTGCGGCGCTGTTAGGAATTGTATTGATGATTCTGTATTACTTGGCGCATTTTGCTTTGAATACTGCAGACGGATATATAAACGAACAGACTGTGTATGCCGCTGTTCTCTTCCTATTTCTTGCTGGTGGTGCTGGGCATGCGTACGGATTGAACGCGATTATTCTCGGCAATTTGCGTAAGCCGAGTGCTGTGACTCGTTTCCTTTTTGGATAAGATATGTCGCAAACTCGGATAGTTATTCTTGGTGGTGGTTTTGGCGGACTTTGCGTTGCACGACGATTGTTGCGTTGTCATCTTCGCGATTGTATTGCGATTACGATTATTGATCAGAATGTTGAGTCGGTTTATACGCCGTGGCTGCATGAGCTCGCTGGAGATATTTCTCAAAACTCATTGGTACGAGATTGTGAGATTGATTTAGTTAGCATTCGCGGCATTCGCTATCGTCACGGTGTTATTGAGTCGATCGATCGTGTAAATCGGCACGTGTTGTGTGCTGACGGGATGACTGTTCCGTTCGATATTCTTGTATGTGCATTAGGAAGTGTTGCAAATGATTTTCAGATTCCTGGTGTTGGGGCGTTTGCTTTTGATTTAAAGCGGGCGAGTGATGCAGTTCGTATTCACGAACGTTTATCGTCAATAATTCTTCGAGCTAAGCGCGGGAAGCGTTCAAGGCTTCTTGTTGTTGGGGCTGGTGCAAATGGGACGGAGTTCGCCGCTGAAGTCGCTTCGGCGATTCGTTCTCTTGTTCAACGTGGCGTTCTTCAAAAGAAGATGATTGATGTGGTACTTGCGGATTCGTCATCGGCGCCATTAATGATGTTCTCGCCGATGCTCCAAAAACGAGCATTTCGTCGTTTGGCTGCCATTGGAGTTCAATGCGACATGGGGGTTTCGTTGACGAAGTTACAAGACGGTATTGCTACATTTCAGCCCATCGAAAGCGGTATTCATAAGGGGAAATCGTATACAGAGTTGTTTGACTGTTGTGTTGTTACGCTTGGTGTGAAGGTTCCGGAAAGCATTCATTCCTTTTCATTTCGTACGAATGAGCGTGGAAGAATATTTGTTGATTCCACATTGCGTGTAGAGGGTGAGCCTGCAATATTCGCGCTTGGAGATTGTGCAATTTTGAATAATGCTAATGGTGATCCGCAGACTGCGCAGGCGGTAATCCGACAATCGAAAACTGTTGTAAAAAATATTGTTGCATTGATCCGTAGTCGTTCATTACAAAAATATCAAAGCAAGAAAAAATGGGATGTCATTATATCTTTAGGTCATAAATATGCGTTGGGTTCAATTTTTGGCGTACCAGTATCAGGGTATACTGTTTCTATCCTTCGTCGTGTCGTTGATTTTCATTATTTCTTGCTCGTACTTCCTTTTTGGGAGGCATGTCGACGCATGACAAAAGGTTCTCAAACCTATGCCAAAGGCGACATTATCGAAACGAATAAAAACATGGACCCTTCGTGATATTCATCATGACGATCGAGTTTTGCTTCGTATCGACGCGAACGTTCCAATGCGTGGAGGAAGAATTTCTTCTCATGGGCTTCATAGACTACGTGCGAATGTTGCAGAGATAGAACGACTTCGTATTCGTGGCGCACGCATTGTTCTCATTGCGCATCTTGGTGAGCCAAACGGAAAGAAAATGAAGGCGCTTTCTCTTGCTCCTATTGCTCGAGCATTTACTCGGATATTAAAAACGACCGTTCGATTTGTTCCGCATCTTCCCGGTGAAGATGCCATTCGTGTTATTGAGCGCATGGCCCCTGGTGCAATTGTCCTTCTTGAGAATTTACGATTTAGTGCTGGAGAAGCTACGAATGATTCTGCTTTTGCGAAGCAGATTGCGATGTGTGGTGATGTTTTTGTGAACAACGCTTTTGGTGTTTGTCATCGAAAACATGCGTCGATTGTTGCGGTCACAAAGTATCTTCCAAGTTTTGCTGGAGAGCTTGTTGTTCGTGAAGTTCATGCGCTTTCGATTCTGCCAAAGAAGCCATTTGTTTTAGTGATTGGCGGAGGAAAGATTGGAACAAAAATTCCGCTTATTGAACGATTTGGAAAAAAAGCAGATGAGATTTTGATTGGTGGTGGAGCGTCATTGACCATGCTTGCTGCAAGTATGGGCAAGCTCTTGGTGCAGGCGCCAAGATTTACGCAGCCGACTGATGTAAAAGAAGCAAGGCACATTGCTGAGAAATTTGGGAAAAAGATTTATCTTCCATGTGACTTGGTGCTTTCGACGAATGCGATTCCAGATATTGGACCAGAAACGGTGAAGTGTTTTGTTCGCGCTATAAAAATGGCAAAAATGATTATTTGGAATGGGCCGCTTGGAATAACGGAAAGAAAAGATGGATTCTCTGGAACTTTAGCGATCGCAAGAGCGATCGCAAAAAACACAAAGGCCATATCGATCGTTGGTGGCGGTGAAACAGTGGAGTGTCTTGAGGAATTTGGACTCACTAATTCGTTTACGCATGTTTCTACTGGTGGCGGAGCAATGCTTGCGTATCTTGGCGGAGAAGCGTTGCCAGGACTTGAAGTTTTCGAATAAAAGATTTTATGCGGTGTTATACTTTTTTATATTAACCAATATTTTATGGCTTCGTGGGAAAAAAATTCGACCAGCATCTGGCCGACGTGGCAGGAGAATAAGCTTTTCACAGTTCTTCTTGGAATCTTGATGGTATACGGAATTATTTGGATGGGAATAACGATTAAGACCGCAATGCAGGAGTCGCGAACGGTTGGTTTTACCGAATTGTCGGCTCCAACAATTTCTGTTTCTGCAACAGGAAAGGCGAGTGCCGTTCCAGACATAGCGACTGTTGATATAACAGTAACAAAGACTGCGGATTTAACTGTCGATGCACAAAATAATGCTTCGATTGCTATGACCGCGGTTATTGAAGCGGTAAAGGCACTCGGTGTTCCAGAGGCAGACATGAAGACGTCTTCTTTTACTACATCTGAGACATACGATTACGATCAGACTCCTCCTGTAGTAGCCGGATACGAATCCTCACAAACATTAACGGTGAAGATTCGAAATACCGATCTTATTTCAAGCGTACTTGATGCTGGGCCGGTGAATGGTGCAACGTCAGTATCATCATTACGATATGAAATTGATGATGAGACTGCTGTGCAGCAAGAGGCACGTGTTGAAGCAATGGCAAAAGCAAAAAAACAAGCAAAAGAAATTGCTTCTGCAATGGGAGCTCGCCTTGGTCGTGCCGTGAGCTATAGCGAAAGCGTTGGAGGCTCGTATCCGATGTTTTATGGAATTGCGGAGTCATCTTTGAAATCAGATGCGTCAACTTCTGCTCCTGTAGAAACCGGAACACAAGATGTTGAATTGACAGTTTTTGTTACATACAGTTTGCGGTAAGTGAAATAATAAAAGGAGGATATGCTTGAGCGCATTGATGCAGTGCATGCACATGAAATTTTGGATTCCCGTGGGAATCCGACTATTCATGTTTCGGTCATGCTAAAGGACGGAACGCGTGGACATGCATCTGTGCCAAGTGGTGCTTCGACTGGTGTTCATGAGGCATGTGAGCTGCGTGATGGTGATAAAACACGATATCGAGGGCTTGGCGTGAAAAAAGCGATTCGAAATGTAAATGAAATTCTTGGTCCTGCAATGCATAGGCGTGATGTTGCAGATCAACGTGGTATTGACGAGGCTCTTTGTGTTATTGACGGAACTTTAGACAAGCATCGACTTGGCGCAAATGCGATTCTTGGCATTTCTCTTGCAGTTGCGCATGCCGGTGCTCGTCGGGCAAAAACTCCACTTTACGCATACCTTAGAGAAGTATTTGATATCCGGTTGAAGAAGTTTGCACTCCCTACGCCGCTGTTGAATGTTTTTAATGGTGGTCGTCATGCAGATACGAATTTGGACATGCAAGAGTTCATTATTATTCCTCACGGTTTTTCAACATTCTCTCGTAAACTCCAAGCGGGGAGCGAAATTTTTCATATGCTTGGCGACGTGCTTCATGCTGACAATCTTGATACCGATGTTGGAAACGAAGGTGGATATGCGCCAGATGTGGGCAAGACTGAATCCGCTCTTGAATATCTTGTTGAGGCAGTAAGGAAAGCGAAATATAAACTTGGAAAAGAGATTGGTTTTGGTATTGATGTTGCCGCAAGCGAATTTTTTAATGAGAAAACAAAGAAGTATGAGCTGTCGACGGATCGTCGAAAGTGCACCGCGAAACAGATGATCGACCTGTATGAGGTTTGGAGCAAAAAGTATCCAATGATTTCTATTGAGGATGGTCTTGCGGAAGACGCTTGGGCTGATTGGGGAGAGATGACAAAACGGCTCGGAAAAAAGATGCTACTCATCGGCGACGATCTTTTTGTGACAAATGTTGAACGGCTACAGCGCGGAATCGATCTTGGTGTAGCGAATGCGATTCTTATTAAGCCAAATCAAATTGGAACATTGTCTGAAACAATCGAAACAATCGGTCTTGCGAGAGAGAACGGATATAAGGTTGTTATCTCGCATCGATCAGGAGAAACCGTTGATACTTCGATTGCTGATATTGCCGTTGCGGTGAATGCTGAGTTTATTAAAGCTGGAGCACCATCACGATCTGAACGTTTGTGTAAGTACAATCGGTTGTTGGAGATTGAAGAGGAGGTGTAGGGAGAGTCGGAGGAGGTAGAAAAATAGGCGGGGCTCCCATGCCCCGCTTTTTATGATCGAGAAAATATTGATCTCTTATGCGGGGCATGGGAGCCCCGCCTATTGGAGAGGAGACAGAGGGAGGATATGAAATGACGAGACTCGATCTTCACCGATTCAACAGCGCAAGCGGAAGACGGAGTTGGTTTTCGTACGTTCTTGCTCGTGTGCGAGAGCGTTGGAGACCTTTGCTATGGCGGGTGGTTAAAATTTCAGGAAGTGAAAAGCTGAATCGAGTCTTGTTCCTCCTTGTGATGCGCATAGAAAATATTACTCATGTAAATAGGTGAACCATTTTTCCTGAATTGCTTTCTCGACATCGATATCTATTCGTTCCGCGAAGAGAAGAAGATAAGAAGTAACATCTGCAATTTCTTGAGCGAGTGCGCGTTTGCCCTGTTCTTCAGATTCTGGAGATCGACGATTGCGCCCTGTAGTATTCAAATATGCTTGAGTGAGTTCTCCGAGTTCTTCCTGAAGTTTGAGAAGAAACCAATCATTTTCTGCTGGTGAGATATTGAATTCCTTGTGATACGCATCGTCAACGCGCTGAAGTTTTTCCGCTATTTCTGTAAGATTCATACCGAGGTTGAGAGTCGTGAATAGAAAAGAGTGCGAAAGTGTTTGCGGAACCGTCGGCGGTTGAGAAAGAATTTAATCCGTTTTACGAGCTCGCTTCTTGTGGAATTGAAAGCTGAGGTGCGATAAGCAACCGTCACGTTGTAGTGACGAAGCGAAATGGCGTTCATAGGAAGAAAATCTATGAATTATGTTGTTGAAAAACGTCGCATTACTGCACGTACAATGCCTTGAATGTTGAGATCGCCTTTGACGATGATTGGTTGCATGGTGCTGTTTGCGGGCTGGAGACGGATATGATCAGACTCTCTATAAAAACGTTTGAGTGTTGCGTATGCATTGTCTAGTAGCGCGACGACGATGTCTCCATTTTTCGGAGAGGGATTCCGTTCGACGATAACGTAGTCACCATCGAAAATGCCATCTTCAATCATTGATCGCCCTTTCACTTTGAGAATGTATGAGTTCATTGGATCGATGACGAAATCTGCAGGAACCGCCATGGCTTCGTTGTTTTCGATTGCTTCTATTGGTTCACCTGCAGTAATGAGGCCAGCAAGTGGAAGCATGATCGCGAGAGGTGACATTGGTTCTGTTTCGACGAGTTCTATTGATCGTGCTGAGCCGTGGTCTCCAGTGTTGATAATCCCTTTTTCGCAAAGTGTTTTAATGTGTTGATGCACTGTTGCTGGTGACGACAATCCGAGATGTTCCGCTATTTCACGATATGACGGAGTGTACCCATTATTTTTTACAAAACCTTCAATGCAGTCCAGGACTTCGCGTTGTTTTTTTGTGAGCGGTGGAAGCATAGTCGTTCGTCTTATGTTCGTATCATAACCGAACGAAAAACGAACGCAAGCACTTTGGTGTGGATAATCATTTTGTGTTAGTCTCCATTCATCTTTTTATGCTCAAAGTTGTTGAAGCGCCGCTTGCCGGACATCCAGATAAAGTCTGCGATCAGATTGTAGAATCGGTGGTCGATGAGTATTTGCGTCGTGATGCATTAACTCGCATGGATGTTCAGGCGCTTGGGAGCAATGGCATGGTCATGCTTGGTGGTGTCGTTGACTCTCGTGCAGATTTTGACGCTGCTGCACTTGGAAAGTCGGTATATCTTGCTGCTGGATATACAGATCAGATTGAAGTTTTTGTAAATCTAGACAAGCCAACCGAAGACCATGCAAGAACCATGGTGCGTGGCGGCGCTCAGGGAACAGCAATTGTTCATGGTTATGCAACGAAGGAAACGCGAGAGATGTTGCCGCGTGCCGTGGTATACGCAAACGTCATTGCTCGACGCATTGATGAGCTTCGAAAGAGTGACCAGAGATTTTCATGGTTACGACCAGATGGAAAGGTACAGATTGCGACAGATGGCGATCGCGTTCGTGCGGTTACGGTGATTGTTGAACATGACCCCTCGATCGAACTTTCGATTGTACAGTCGCAGATTGTTGCAGAGGCTATATCTCCCTCGCTTCCATCGGTTGACGATGTCATCATGCTTGTGAATTCTGGAGGCTCATTTACTCAAGGAGGATTTGGTGCAAACGCTGGCGTATCTGGACGAAAGGTTCTTGCAGATTCTTACGGAGGGTTATTGCCCCATGGAGGAATGGGATTAGCGGGAAAAGATCCCTTAAAACCAGGACGTGCTGGGACATACATGGCGCGCTATGCTGCAAAGATGCTTGTATCAGAAGGACTTGCTTCGAATGTTCTTATTACTGCGATGTATTCATTAGGCATTGCCGAGCCGCTTGTGATTTCTGCTCGATCTGGGAATGGAGATGACTTAACTGATGTTGTTAAAAAGCGTTTTGACTTTCGTCCTGAGGCGATCGTTGAATGTTTAGGTCTTCGTCGTCCAATCTATGCAGGTTGCGCAATGTACGGCATGTTCGGCCGTCCAGGATTGCCATGGGAAGACATTGAATCAATAACATAATAAATGCATGACGTTGTATACTTTCTGTATGCAACGTTTTCATTTTGCTTCTTTCGCGTTTATTTTCGCGCTCATGCTCTTCGCAGGAGCGTTTGTTGTGATGAATGTTCCAGAGGCTCAAGCTTTGCGGAGTGATGACGGCGCAGTGAGTGTTACTGGACTCGCGCGAACGGCTCAGCATATCTCCGTTGCTGTCGATACTTCTGCAACGATCGGCGATCCGTTGCTTGGACTCGTCTATAGGATTGAGCCTAGCGATGTTCCGCTCGATGCGCCAATCGTGCTCTCATTCGCAAAGCGTGCGGATCTTGGAACTTTGGAAGCGACCGTTGTGTACCAATGGAATTCTTCAATTGGTATGTGGGTGTCAATTCCAAGTGTTGTTGCGGATACTCATGACGTTCTTGCTGTTGAAGTGCTGTCGCTCGGTGATTTTGCGCTTGGGGTTATTCCTGATGCTTTTGTGCCGTCGTTATTAACAGCACAAGATGCGTTACGTGCTAAGTCTCCCGTGGGCACTAGAGGATATCGATTGTTAACTTCGTATACTTTGCCAAATGGCGTTCCGGTAATGTGGCCAGAGACAAGAATTATTGGAGGATGCGGCGGACGAATTGGGGCGGGAGACCGAACAGAATATTCTTCTTTCGCACAGACGATGAATGTACTCGTAAACGATGTTCAGACTCAGGTTGTTTTTACCGTTGTTGGAGAATGGATTGTTGCAGGTGACGGAGTAGGGTGTCCTGCTTCTTTGCCGCTAAAGAATCAAGAAGCGATCGTGCTATAATTTTTCTATATATGCCAACACAGAAAAAAATAAAATCTGTAACACCAATACGCCGAACGCGTTCTACAGCATCGTCTTCTCATATCGTTCCAGTCATTCAGCCAACACGTCATCATAATTTGTGTCAGAGTTGTCATGCGCTTCCAGCAGGAAGTATGGAACTCCTTGTTCTGATGCTCGTGCTCGTTTTTTCGCTTTCTGCTGTGCTTTTTACATCGGTTTATGCATTGCGATCAGAGCAGGCCAAAGTTCAGGCATTGACTGTTCAACTTCAGTAGTCGTGTGAAACCATTATTTTTTCTTTTTAGTGCAGTGTTTGTTTTGACTGGCGCGGGGTGTACAAGCTCCGCGCTTTCGAGTACAACATCACCAGAAACACAAGATTCATTTATATCTCCTGTTGTGGCTCAAACACATTGGACGTTTCCTGGAGTTTTGCCTGCAGAGCAAATCCAAAATAAGCAGATTCGTCTTGTGACTGATAAGGGTGAAATTGTTTTTAAACTTTATAGTGATACAGCTCCTAAGACAGTCTCGAACTTTGTGTATCTTGCATCTGCGGGATATTTTGACGGATTAACATTCCATCGACGTGAAGAAGGATTTGTTATTCAAGGCGGAGATCCGAACGGTAACGGAACTGGTGGTCCTGGATATAAATTTGAAGACGAGTTGAACGATGACCGTACATATGTTCGAGGCACTGTCGCCATGGCAAATGCGGGTCCAAATACGAACGGAAGTCAGTTTTTCATTATGCTCGACAATGTTCCGTTGCCGCATGCCTATACAATTTTCGGTGAGGTGACTGTGGGTATGGACGTTGTTGATCAGATAAAGAGGGGTGACGCAATGACGAAAGTGACGGTCGAAGATGTGAGATAGTTCAATCTATAATAGGCGGGGCTCCCATGCCCCGCTTTTGTGTTAGCATCAACGGGTATGACGGATGATAAAACAGAGACCCTGGTGAAACGTGGTGTGGATTGTATTGGTGTTGGGTGTATTTTTGTTTGTCATGACGGAAAGGGAAATGTTGTTTTGCATAAACGAAGCGTGAATACACGAGATGAACATGGCGCATGGGATTGCGGGGGAGGAGCGTTGGAATTTGGAGAAGAATGGGAAGCTGCGGTGCGACGTGAAGTTATGGAAGAGTATTGTGCCGACGTTTTAGATTTAACGCTTTGCGGCACACACAATGTTCTTCGTAACAATAATGGAACTCCAACACACTGGGTTATGCTTACATTCGCCGTTCTCGTCAATCCATCTCAAGTGAAAATTGGCGAGCCACAAAAAATGGATGAGATTGGTTGGTTTACTCTCGACACGCTTCCATCGCCGCTTCATTCGAAGGTGCAAAAAGATTTTGACTGCGTGAAAGCGAGAGGGATTTTGTAGACAGTCGTCGATTATTGGTTGTTTCATTCCGATAATAGGAGGGATCTGTAGCCTGAATTTAAAAAGATAAAACTTTTCTCAATATGAAAACATTACTTATTGATGCGGTGAGTACTTTGATCATAAAAGATGAAGGACCGAATCAAGAGATGATTCAAATGTTGAACATGTTCGATAATCCAAAAATTGTCGTAACAAATGCGAATGAAGAAGAGATGAAAAAGTTTGGCATTGATTCTCTTCCTTACGAAGTATTTACATTGCATCATGAACCAGATAAAACCGATCCCGAATATTTTTTGCGACTTTTTGTAGCGAAGAATTTTTCAAAGGATGATGTTTTGTATGTAGAGAATAATATCGATGCAGTTAACGCTGCTCTATCGATCGGCATTGCTTCTTATCGATATGATCCTGAAAAGAAAGATGTACAGGCGGTGAAAAAGTTTTTGGATGAGAACATTTAGAAGAGGCGGTCCTTTGTGTTTCGACGATGTGATGATTTGTAGTTCGAATTGAATTAAGAGAGGTAGAGAAGAATGTTGTGAAGTCTTGAATCGAATTCTTGAGGGTAATTAGGTTGGCACACTTCATTTTTCGCCATCTCACCATATAAAGTCGACTTTACATGGCGGGAATAGAAAAAATACATATGAAACCGTTAACATCACAAGAGCTATACATCCAGCGCGCCGTCGAGATTTCAAAAATGTCTGTTGCTAAAGGCGGATTTCCGGTTGGGGCAATGATTGTTTGTAATGACGAAATAATCGCTGAAGGTATTAGCAACGGAAAAAATGAAATCGATGCAACGAGTCACGCTGAAATCGACGCCATTCGAAAAGCGTCGAAGATTTTGGGTAGGAGAAACCTCAACGACGCCACGCTGTATTCATCTTTAGAGCCTTGTTTGATGTGTCTGGTCGCAGCATATTGGGCAAAAATTCCCATCGTAGTTTACGCATGCAGCAAGAAGCGAGTTTCTAAACAACATTACGAGAGCGACATTGATATTGAGTATGTTAATCAACATTTTCATAAGCCTCGAAAATTGCTTTATGCAGATTCTTTTGAACAATGTGCACTGGACGTTATATCTTCCTGGGAAAAGTCTTTAGAATAATAAGTATGTCTCGTGTTGAGAATTTAAAAGCAAAAGTCGAAGACCTTACAGAAAGAAGAAATGAGAAACGAGGTGAGCGTTGAATACGAGAGAGCTAAAAATCTATTTGCTGTTTGAACATTGGAGTGTCGGTGTGCCTTTTTCTCGATCTCGCCATGTAAAGTCGACTTTACATACGATTCATGAAAATGCTAGGGTTTTTGATGATCCGATGTAAAGTCGACTTTACATCGTGGAAATGATAAAAAAGACATACCCCTTCGCCCGTTATGACTAAAATTTTCATTTCTTACCTCAAAGGAATCCGGCTCACTTCAGGTTTATCTCAAAACCAACTCGCTGAAATCCTTGGCATTTCTCGTCAATCACTTAGTGCTTTAGAGTCTGGAAAGTCTCAACCAACATTCCGTGTTGCCTTTGCTATCGCTGAATATTTTCACTGTCCGATTGAAAAGCTCTTTACGTTTAAAGAGTCAGCGAAGCGATATGCAAAGTTATAATTTTTCCCTACACTACCTTTCATGAAAAAGCGCATTACAAAACATAGCTTTTATAAGTATTTAAAGTGTCCTTCTTGGATTGCGCATGAGTCGCGTGGAGAATTCAGAGAGAATCCTCTTCGGTTGCGCGTGCAAGATGACGAGCTGCTTCAAGAGCAGGAGCGTTTGATTTTGGTGAATCGAAAGTCTGTTGAAGTTGTTGCGGAAAATGATGACGATGCTTTTGCAAAAACATTAGAACTCATGAAGGAAGGCGTTTCATCGATTTACAGCGGAACACTTATCCATGGTCACTGGGTTGCGACGCCAGATCTTTTTGAGCGCATTGATGGCAAGTCAACGTTTGGCGACTATTATTACGTTGCTTGTGACATTAAGCGTTCCAGACATTTAAAGGATGAATATTGTGTTCAGGGTGCGTTTTACGCAGAGGTTCTTCGTTTATTACAGGGTCGCAAGCCAGAGCAAGGTTACGTTATGCGACCAGACGGTGCAGTTGAGTCTTATGTACTCAATGAATATGAAACAAAGTTTCGGCTGTCACTCGACGGAATCGAACGCATTCTTGAAGGCGTCATAGAGCCACATTTTTTAACGTCGGATTGTAAACAGTCGCCATGGTTCAATGAATGTAAACACGAAACGATTTCTGCAGACCATCTTTCCCGATTGAATCGCATATGGCGCAGTGAAGTTACAGCGCTTGAAAACGCGAGTATTACTACAGTTGCACAACTTGCTGCACAGAACCCAGATTTACTCACGCGTCATGTTCATGGAGTTACGCAAGAGCGTCTGCACTTTCTTATTCTTGGCGCGAAGGCACTGACTTCTGGTGTTCCAACAATTCTTGGACACGTTGATCTTCCAGAAGTAGGAGACGCACTTATTGTTGACATTGAAGCAGACCCGCTTCGTGACTTGCACTATCTTTTCGGCGTGCTTGATATTCATGGCGCTCAAAGCGAGTTCCATACTTTTCTCGCAGAGAAGCAAGAAGAAGAGCGGTCTGCGTGGGAGGGGTTTGTTGCATTCATGCAATCACGTCCAGGATTGCCGCTTTATCATTACGGTTGGTATGAGCAGGATGTTTTCCGATTAATGGCGGAACGTTATGGCGCTCCAGAAGGATTCATCGATGATCTTGCAGAACGATCGGTGGACGTTTTAGAGCGACTGCGTGAGGCGATCATTTTCCCTTTGTCATTTTATTCGCTTAAAGACATTGCGCAGTTTCTTGGATTCCGTTGGCGTCATGACGATGCTTCTGGTTTGAATTCTGTGTTGTGGTATGAAGAATGGTTGACTACGGGAAATAGGGAATTGCTTGATGACGTTTTGCGTTACAACGAAGACGATGTTCGGGCAACGTGGGTTGTTGCGGAATGGGCACGAAAGCACGCCGTATGATTTTAAAATCTCTCCTTTCAAATCCATTTGACGGTGAAAAGACTTCGTGGAAACCATGGTACGGATTTTTGTTTTTGTTTGTTCTGGCGGTGAGTTTTGGTTTATATGTTTATCAGCGAGTACATGGTGGGCCACTTGTGCCAACATCAACAGTTCCGTCGGTGGTGTATCAAAATGCAAAGATAGCGAACGAACATCAGCAAGAATTGACTACTATTACAGAAGAAGCCGCTGTATCGAACGTGTTGCTCAGTGACGTTGCAAAGGCTGCGCTTGATATTATTGCGCCGCAATTGCCGGAGTCTGTAGATCTTGCTGTGCCATTTTTAGTGCAGTGTCAGAGCGGAGTTTGGGACGAAGCACATGCGAACGCCAGTGAAGAAGCGTCATTGTTTATGGTTCATGAGTTCCTCGTTCCGTCGGCGCCGATTGACTTCGTCGACGCGATTATTGCGAGTGAGAAAGAGCGTGGCCTGCCGCCACAATTTTCGTCCATCGAATTCGCTTCGTTCATTGAGTCGTATGATCAGTCGTTAAACGCGACGGTCATTGAGGATCCGACGATTGAGGAAATCAAGACATATCTGTATCAAGGAACGCCAGTGCTCGTGCCAACGAATGGTGATGTGTTGCAGAATCCTTTTTTCATTGCTGAAGGATTGCCGCAACACTGGATTGTGCTTCGAGGATATGACAGTAAGAACTTTTTTGTGAATGATCCAGGAACGCGCCGTGGTGAGAAATATGTGTACACGCAGGAGATTGTGATGAGTGCAATGCTTGAGAACCGAGTTGTTATTGTTGAGCTGAAATAATATGCGCGCCGTTATTTCTGTTTCTGATTATCTTAATCTCGCGAACCATGCGCTTCGAACGATTCCAACGGAGAACATGGTGATTGAAGGTGAAGTTGCTGACTACAAAGTCAGTCAAGGAAAATGGGTGAACTTTGATTTGAAAGATGAGAATGCTGAAGCGAAGATTTCTTGTTTCATGACAACATTCGCGCTCACTGTTCCTGTTGCAAACGGAATGCGGGTGCAGATTACGGGCTATTCAAAAGTCTTTGAACGTTTTGGAAAGTTTACATTTAATGTTTCTGAGGTCGCATTGGTTGGAGAAGGTGCATTGCAGAAGGCATATCTTTTGTTGAAAGAAAAACTAAAGCTCGAAGGACTTTTTGACATTGAGCGTAAGCGATCAATTCCACAGTTTCCTAACCGCATTGGTTTAATTACATCGTCGGAAGCTGCTGCCTATGGAGACTTTCTTCGCATTTTGAATAATCGTTGGCGCGGAGTAACCGTGCTGCACGTTCCTGTTTATGTGCAGGGGCAATATGCCGTTGGAGAAATTCTTGCGGCGTTTGCACAGTTGAACGCCCTTTCGGGTGCTGATCGTCCAGATGTTATTGTTCTTACTCGTGGCGGCGGAAGTCTTGAAGACCTTCACGCATTCAATAGTGAAGAAGTTGCTCGTGCAGTTTTTCAAAGTGAAATTCCGGTTGTGGTCGGTGTGGGGCACGAAAGAGATGAATCATTGTGCGACTTCGTTGCCGATGTTCGTGCATCGACTCCGAGTAACGCTGCAGAGCGCGTGGTACCAGATGCGCGGTCGATCATGTCGGAGATTTCAATGGACGTCGATCGTGTTGGTGATCAGCTGCAATTCATTCTCGATCGCTGTGCACATTCAGTAGATCGTTCCGTGAATATTCTCGATCGGTCAATCGCGAGAGTCACTGAATCGATCGCAAGTGTAACGCAGCGTTTCGGTTATGCATTTGAACGATTCCGATTAAGCTTGGTGGCAACTATCGATCATGTTGATCGGCGAACGCAAACATTCAACGGTGCAGTTGCTCGAATCATTGAAGCCTCGCAGCGTTCCATTGGAGAGCTTGAACGTGTTTTGAAAAGTGTGGATCCAAAGGAGGTTTTACGGCGGGGGTATGCATTGGTAAGGTCTGGAAAGAGAATTGTTCGTCATTCTGGTGACGTTGCGGCGGGGGAGCGTTTGGCCATACAATTGGCAGACGGAAGCATTTCAGCGATTGTAGAAGGGAATGCCAGACAAGAATCATTGTTGTAAAACGTATGGTAAAAAAACAAACATTTGCAGAGGCATTCGCGGAGCTTGAAGCAATCACAGAATGGTTTGAAACGCAGAATGTTGATCTTGATGAAGGGGTGAAGAAGTTCGAACGTGGACTTGAGCTTGCAAAGATGCTCAAAGAAAAATTAGCAGATGTTGAGAATACTGTTGTAACATTAAAAAAGAAGTTTGCTGTTATTGACGGCCAATCTGGTGATAGCGAAATATAAACATTAATTCCGTTAAAAACTTTATGAAACTTCTTCTTCGATGGCTCGTCAATGCAGTCACATTGCTCGCAGCAACACAGATCATTTCAGGATTTCACGTTTCGAGTTTCTATTCAGCCTTGGTTGCGGCGTTGATTCTTGGACTGTTGAACGCGATCATTCGTCCGATTCTCATCGTCCTCACTCTTCCGGTCAACATCGTTACTCTTGGATTGTTTACCTTCGTCATTAATGGCGGAATCGTCTGGTTCATGACGACGTTCGTGAAGGGTGTTTCCGTCGACGGGTTTCTTCCGGCGCTCGCGGTCGGAATTTTGATCTGGGCGGTGAGTACGTTAATGAGTTGGTTCTTTGCGGAGATTGAAGAATAATTACAACTTCGACCTTACAAAAATCCCCATTCATCAGAATGGGGATTTTTTTGTACCTGCACATGCCACGATCTTTCATCATGACCTCTGCGGGTATGGCGGATGCACTGCGTATGCATCCGCCCTCGTTGTCTATTTCTTTCCTTCTACTCCTCAGGCCTCCTCGACGGCGCTGTTCCAGTATCTTCTTCTTCTGGCCTTGCTTGAAAACCGTGCCGAGGTTTTGTTTTCTATGCGACTGATGAATGATGGAGTGGGTGAAAGAGCTTGTTGTGCGTCACTCTCTCGTTCCTCCATTTGAGCAATTGACTCGTCGAAGTCAAAATGCTCACTTCCATCTGGGACTAGAAAGTAGAAGGCCCGATGAGCTCTTTCCTCTTCCCGTGCTTTTCGCTTATTGATTGCTTCAATTTCCCGTGCTTTTTGTTCATCCAGAGCATCGATGAGTCTGTCCTCGACCCTTTCTGACTCACAATTTTCGATCTGCCATCCGCTTCCGACGAAATGGTGTTCGCCTACGAAATCCAGAAGTTCACTTCTTTCGAACAGACAGATAGCCCCTCTTTGATCGAGCGGCACTGTTTCTGGGCAACTGAAGACATTTTCTGAAGGAACAGGGCCGCCGGCGAGCCACACGAAGTCCGCGCGATTGCGGACTTCTGTCATCGGGAATAGGGATACGTCTCTCACAACATGGCTCTTTGCCATGAGACGTTTATTCTTCCTTTCTGCGGCAGCCGTGAGTTTTTCTTCAACTGACAGCTTTTTTCTTGATTTCTGCTTGGATGCCATTGCGGCTCCGTTCTTCGGGGGGGGAGTTGAGTGGCTCTTTCAAGAGCCGGTGGGTGTGGTGCAATGAGAAGGAATCTCCTTGCAACAGAGGAGAAAATCAGAAAAGTGCTGTTTCGTCAAAGACGAAACGTTGGTTAAAGGCAAATCCCGCAGCTGCCAGTTGGCCGCCGCGGGATCGTGTGTTGTTGGTCACGGCTCCTGATACTCCTCGATCAGGATTCCAGTTTTGCCATCGGAATGTAGCTGGCGTTCCTTTCTGTCCGCCGCTGCAATAAGCAGCTCCGCCGTGATTCCTGATCTTCCTTTGTAGACGATTCCGCCGATCCGGACGCTCACACTGTTTTCGATGAGCAGGATTCTGGCGAAGATGCGTTCGGCGATCATTTGGAGGATTTCCGCCCTTGCACCTGGGAACATGATCAAGAATTCGTCACCACCCCATCGCGCCGCGAAGTCCTTTGGACGGATCATTGTGCGGAGGATTTGGCCAACACATCTCAACACGTTGTCTCCAGCATCGTGTCCTATTTCATCGTTTACTCTTTTGAATCCAACTAGGTCCATATAAAGGATTCCGATCGTGGCGCCTTCTGATCTCGGATTCTTTGCTGTAAACGAATCTCGTAATTCTCGTCGCAGATGGTCGAACGCGGGCTCGCGACGCGGCAGACCGGTCAATACATCGACGTAGGCGAGTTCTATGAGTTTTTGGACCTCCTCTTCGCGTTTTCTAGTTTCTTCCTTAAGCCTTTCAACTTCTTCGTCACGAGCTTTGAGCAAGGCATTAAGAAGTTTGACTTCCCGCCTGGCTTGACCTAAGTCTCTCTTGAGATCCGAAGCGGTTTTTGTGGCCATGTCGTCCCTCGTATTTTCTGGGTTGTATCTTTGAAAATCTGCACTTCCGAACAAACAATACTACCAGAAAAAGAGGCTTTCGTCAAAAAAAGTGGCCAAGATTCGCAAAGATTTGACGGAAGATGTAATTGTGCTAGAGTATTCGCGTCCTCGAGATCCGCAGACAGCAGGTTGCGCCGTTAGGCGCTGGAAATCCTGCCGAGAATCTCTATTCTTCAGCGCTTTGTGGAAAGCGAAGAGGAAACAAGTCTGCGGCCCCGAAAGGGCTGCTATTTATTAACATCACTATGCCAAAGTCTCGTGCACAAAAGCGCGATATCGTGGCCGGTATTGCGGAGAAGCTTGGCGCCATGAAGGGCGCGGCATTTATCTCTGTTTCTGGCTTCACCATGGCACAGGCCGATACCTTGCGTTCAAAAGCTCGAGAGAACGGCGTCGATATCTTCATTGCGAAGAAGACGTTGCTTTTACTCGGCGCGAAAGAAGCGGGGATTGAAGGCTTTGTTCCAGATGCGCTTCAAGGTTCCATCCTTACCGCCGTGTCATACGGTGACGAGGTCAGTGCAGCAAAGACGCTCAAAGATTTTCTGAGGGGAAATGACATTGGAGCGCTCATTGCTGGTGTGTTGGAAGGAAAGATGATTGGAAAAGAGGCAGTTGGACGTTTGGCAGACTTGCCAAGCAAGGAACAGCTTCTTGGCCAATTGGTTCGAACGATTAACGCACCGGTTAATGGATTCGTTAATGTTCTTGCAGGAAATTTGCGCGGTTTGGTTACGGTGCTTGGTGCGGTGAAGGATCAAAAAGTTTCTTAATTATTTCTTGTATGGAAATCCCAGCAAAGTTTCAGTCAATCGTGAGCGAAATTGAAAAGATGTCTGTATTGGACCTTTCAGAATTGGTAAAGGTTTTGGAAGAGAATTTCGGCGTTTCCGCAGCAGCTCCAGCAATGATGATGGCAGCTCCAGCAGCGGCAGGTGCTCCAGTAGAAGAGGAGAAGAGCACGTTCACTGTTGAGATCACTGCAGTTGGCGACAGTAAGATTAACGTCATTAAAGCAGTTCGCGAAGTCACCGGTCTCGGGCTTAAGGAAGCGAAGGACATCGTTGACGCAGCGCCAAAGGCAGTAAAGGAGAATGTGTCAAAGGCAGAAGCAGATGACATGAAGGCAAAATTGGAAGCATCTGGTGCTACAGTCACATTGAAGTAACTTTAGAAAAAACCTCCAGCGTTTGCTGGAGGTTTTTTGATATGCGGATTTTACTTGAGCAGATGTGATGCTGTGTAGGAATAGATCGTTGTTGCTGTGGAGAGAAGAATTCTATTTTCACTTTCTCGGACTGTGAATCCTACAATTCCCGAGATGTTTGCAATGTATTGAGCAACGATTCCGCCTCCTTCTTTGTCCATAACAAGAACTCGTCCATCTTTACCATCAAGAATGTAGAGATATTTTGAATCAACATCGGTCCAGATGTCGATAGGTTTTTCGAGTGAAGGATCGATGGTTGCGTGGTCCCAAGGAATTTCTTTTCCGCTTGCGAACTTTACAACATCGTTATCTGACAAAATCCAGACGTTTCCATCAATGGCGAGCGCATGGGTTTGTGAAAGATCGCTCGTTTTCGCACTGATCCAAGGAGTTCCTGCTTCAAAATTGAGTCCTTGTGGTCGCATTTTTATAATTTGGCCGCTTACAGAAGAAAGTGCGTATATATTGTCATTATAAGAGGCAAAATCTTCGACGCTCGACATTGAGTCCATTCCACTGGTAAGCGATGTTACGCTCGGGACACCTGTGGTTGTACGCCAAAGTCGTTTGTCCATGTCGACGCTGAGAATGTTTTCTCCTTCACTAGTTATTATTGTGATGTTTTGCGCCGGACTCGTGTTGATGTCTACTCGTTCAAGTAATTTATTAATTTCATTCACTCGCCATGGTGCTGCATCTGCCGCAACTCCGTATATTGCATTTTCTGCACTGGTCATTCCAATTAACGGGAAGGCGAATTCTGCAGGGAGTGTGGCAATGATTGTTGGAATGACAGTTTCGAGCCCTCGAGTTTTTCCGAGAAGTTCGTTAACGGCGTTGAGAAGATATTCCGCTTTTGTTTCCTGAGCACTCGTCTCTCTTGGAAGCGTCGCGATGAGCGTTTTTGCGTCTGTCAGGAGGATTTGCGCATCTTGGGTGTTTCCATAAATGATTGATGCTTCTGCAGTCGTACGCTTCTCTTCGATTTTTGTTACGAGCGATTCGTACGTTGCGTTTGCCGTTGCATTGCGTTGTTGTGCGCGATTCGTTCCGATACTTACAATAATAATGATACAAATAATTGCAACAATTATTCCTACGATTTTTGTTGTTCGAGACGTCCCTTGTGCCGCGGTAATTCCTGCATGGCGGAGTGCGATAATTTTTGTAGAAAGTCCAGCAAAGCGACTGTTAGGGTTTTGTAAGTGTCTCGTTTGTGTGGGTTTGTTCTCACTCTTATTGCGTAAAAGTGATTCGATCATGTTTATGGCTTCACGTAATATGCGTTTTACACCACGCCACACTGCATTTTCACTGTAAGACATGAGTATCTTTTTTGTGGAATTCATGAGAGCGACGATTTTTTGTGCGATGTCTGGAGTTTGATCGCCAAGCAAATCCGCAGTACGTGTTTTTGTTTCTTCTAGGTTGGAAAGTGATGCCATCGGATTTCCTTTTTTCGGTGGGCCAATCGGTGCGTCGTCATTAATATGGAAACACACACTTCCGAAGGTTGTTGTAACCGGGACGAATTGTTGGATGCGTTCAAGCGCTCCATTTGGTGGGAGCGTAACAAGGATGTCTTGCAGATCACTCAGGCTTAGTGCGTGTGGCGGAACGCGTGTCGCGACATAAAAAACGTCGCCAGCATGAAGCTCTCCGTCAAGTACAGTTATAAGTGGCTTCTCCCATGTATTTTCTTGGCTTGCAAGTTGAAGATCGAGTTCGTATATAACATATCTACGTTCTGCAGTCCGATGAAGAAAAAGTGCGTGATTTGTGCCTGTGCCACTAAAAAAAACTTGGGTATTGGTCATGACGCCAACAATAATGTTGACATTCTTTAGTGGGACATTGTGTGAACCCGCAAATCGTGCAAGATCGGCATTTAGGGTGACGAGCATGGATTCGAACCGTCTTGGAATATTGATTTCTTCAGATGTGATGTCGGATTTCATTACTTCAAGGTGACTGCTAACAATATGAAGGAGCCGTTCTCGTTCCTCTTCTTGTCTTGACGTGACGTTGATAAGACCAAAAATACTTCCATTGCCTTTTGAAAGAGTCAAAAGTATGGTTTTTACACTCATATGCTCTGGTGATGATCCAGGCACGAGGAGTTCTGCGGATTTGAGGCGGAAGATTGGGGTGTTCATGGTTGCGCGAGAAGAAGGATTCTTTGTACAGTATAGGCAGATTTTAGCCTATGGACAATGAAACTCAGGAACAGCGAGGAGAAGGTATTCGAGAATTTCGGATTGAACAACTTTTTGGTTCAAAGACTCGCGCTCGGCTGCTGACACTCTTTTTAGAGAATGCGGACCGAGCCTTTTATGTTCGAGAATTGACGCGTCGTATTGACGCTCAGCTGAACTCGGTTCGTCGAGAGCTGAAGAATTTAGTTGATGTTGGAATTGTTCTTGAAGTGGAAGGGAAAATACTTGCTGTAGAGGCTTCGGATGATGACGTTGAGCGCAAGGGGGAGAAGAAGAAGTTTTATCGGGCGAATGTTGAGTTCCCATTGTTTGATGATTTACGAGGAGTTATGCGAAAGGCTGCGGTATTAATGAATCAAGAAATTGTTCGTGTACTTAAGGAGAAGGGCGATATAAGTTTAGTTTTGCTTACCGGGAGATTCGTTGACTCGGAAGATGTCCCAACAGATTTATTTATCGTAGGCACTATTGATTCCGAAGATCTTGCGCTTGCGGTTCGCGAATTTGAACGAGACATCGCGAGAGAGGTGAATTACACTGCTATGCCGCGTGATGAGTTTTTATATAGACAAGAAGTTGGCGATAGGTTTCTCGCCGGTATTTTGGGTGCGAAGAACGTGATTCTTTGGAACACTCTTCCAAAACTATGATGCTTTATGTAAATGGGAGCGAGATTGATTCTCTAGTTTTAGGCATACTTAATGATGAGCGATCGATATTTCTTTTGCAGCCTTTTCGTTTTCAGCTTTCGCCAGAGGAGTTTTTAGGCAAAATAACTCAAATGATTGACATGCCAGGTTCCGGGCAGATTTCTGGAATTGTTGTAGTTCTTGGGCCAGGATCTGCTACGGCACTTCGAAGTACACTCGCCATTGTGAACGCGTTTGCATTTGCTCGATCGATTCCAATTTTCGGTGTTTCTTTAGAAAAAGATGCAGACGATCGAACGATCCTTGTTGCACTTCGTGATGCGAAGTCCATCCCAATGGCACGGCCAATTTATGCATACGCTGCACGGATAACAGCAAGTAATAAAGACGCTTTGCGTCGATAAAAACAGTATGGCTGAACAATTTGGTCAATATGGTAGGTATAGAAGATTAGAAATGATTCCGGGAATTATTGCGTGGTCTGTTTTATTTACTATTCTCGCCCTTTCTATTTTTGCTCCAGTTGTCGGTATAGTTTTTATTATTGTTTTTGATCTGTACTGGATGTTAAGAGTTTATTATTTTGTTATTCACGTTGTTGCGGCATATCGGTCATATAGGAAGACGATAGCTATCGATTGGCACGCTGAGGTAAAGAAGTTGCCGAATTGGGAGCGCGTCTACCATTTGGTTATGCTTCCGACAGTTGGAGAAGATGAGTCAATCGTGGAGGAGGCTATTCGGTCACTTCTTCGTGGCCCGTATCGAACAGATCGCATGATTGTCGCGCTCGGAGGTGAGGAGCGTGATCAGGAGAATTTCTCTCGGATTGCTTCAAAGATGCGAGACCAATATGGTGCGAATTTTGCGGATTTTATTATTACGATTCATCCGTTTCAGATTCCTGGAGAAATCGTGGGTAAGGGATCAAATCTTCATCACATGGGCGGTGAGATAAAAAAGATTATTGATGAGAAGGGTATTCCATACGATGACATTATTGTTTCTGCATTTGATATTGATACCGTGGCTCATCCGCAATATTTCGCAAAACTTACACACCTTTTTCTCACAGAACCAAATCCAACTCGGACGTCATTTCAGCCGGTCACTGTATTTTCTAATAATATTTGGACAGCAGCAGCGCCGGTACGCATTGCTGCATTTGGAACAACATTTTGGTTGCTTGCGGAGCTAGTGAGGCCTGAGCGATTGTGGACTTTTTCTTCGCACTCCATGCCATGGCGTATGTTGGTTGATGTTGGGTTTTGGGAACCGGATTTGGTGAGTGAAGATTCGCGTATTTTTATGCAGGCATTTTTGCACTACAACGGGGACTATCGTGTTACTCCAGTTTTCCTTCCGGTATCTATGGATACTGTTGCGGGTGGAACGTATTGGGAGAGTCTTGTCGCACTGTATAAGCAGCAGCGTCGATGGGCATGGGGTGTTGAGCATTTTCCATACATGGTGACAAAGTTTCGAGAGCATCCATTGCTGTCTTGGAAGAAAAAGGTGACATATCTTTTTAACCATTTGGAAGGGATGTTCACTTGGGCTGTGGCGCCATTCATTATTTTTATTCTCGGATACGTTCCATTTTTGACCGTTACGAATTCGCAGAGCGCGATTATTGTAAATTCTCCTTATACGCTCGAAGCAATGATGCGACTTGCAACTTTTGGTGTTTTTGTAACTGGAGGGCTGAGCTTTTTCTTGCTCCCTCCGCGCCCGCAGAGAGCATCGCGTTTTACTTGGCTTGTGATGTTTGGCCAGTGGGTATTGTCTCCGGTAACTTTTGTTCTCTTTGGAGCATTGCCTGCACTTGATGCGCAAACACGTTTTATGTTCGGAAAGTATCTTGGATTTAACGTAACAAAGAAGATTGCATCGTCTCGTGACTAGTTTTCGAATATGCATGTGTCTCTTTGTATAACCACCTGGAATGATGTTGGGTATTTGCCGAATCTTTTTGCTTCGATCCATGCACAAACGCATAAAGATATAACGATTCGCATGTTTGATAATGGAAGTTCTGACGGTGAAACAGTGCAGTACATTTTAAAAAATGAACCACATTGGCTTGTGGTTCGGAGTACGAGATATGTTGGGGCTGCGGTGGCTCGAAATCAACTCATTCGAATTGCTCTTGAGCGCTTTCATGATGATCAAAGCTCTCATGTGGTGATTTTTACGGAGAGCGGAATGGTTTTGCAGCCTGATATGATCGCGAATCTTTTGCGTACATTTGAAGAGAATCCTGATATTGATCTTTTACAGCCAAAAATCCTTCGTGCATTTTCTGAACGTGGCGATGGAGACACAGATGCTGTGCAGTCCGATATTATCGACACTACAGGAAGAGTAATTCTTCCATGGTGGCGCTTTGCAGATCGAGGTGCTGGAGACATGGACCGGGGACAATATGACATGAATACTGATGATATTTTATCTGCATCTGGTATTTTGTGCATGCGTGCCCGTGTGCTCGAGTCCCTGCTTTATGAAGGAAAAGTATTTGACGATATTTTGAGTGAGAGGATGGGTGAGATTGATTTTGCGTTGCGGTGCGCGCGTAGCGGATTTGTGACGAAATTTGATCCAAGTGCAAAAGCGCATCGGTATCGGGGTTTCGCGACTGACCTTCACAAGACTCGATGGCTTAGACTCCAGAGGAGTTCTCCTGATTTCATTTTTGATTATTGGTTGTTGCTTTGGAAACATCTTAGTTTTATTGCATGCATACAGTATCTTCCTCGAGCGATATTTTTGGATCTCCCGCGAAGCGTATTGGAGAGATTTTTTCATTCTTCTCATCGAAAGGAATTTTTCCTTTTTCCTTTTTTTCGGATGTGGAAGGCTCGTCGATTTCTTTCTCAGCATTCTCAGATATCTCTCGCAGAAATTCGTCGGAAATTTTCGTTGCGCGTGATACACTGAAGGCAATTTATCGCTTCCATGTTTCTTGAACCGTCTACTTCTGAGGTTTCAAAGGTGCCAGTACCTGCGCCGAGTTTGCGTCGACGGCGACGGTGGCATTTTGGTATTGGGATTGTGCTAATTGTCGGAGCGATTTTTTTTGGGTGTATTTATGTAGGAGTTGCTGCAACTCGAGTTGTTCGAGGAGGAATCGCTACGCGTGATGCATTGCTTGCGGCCAAGGAAGATATTGCAGAAACAGATTTTTTTAATGCGCAGATAAATTTAACTGCAGCATCTGATGGCGTGCTTGAGGCACAAGCTGGTGCTGAAATGGTGTCTTTTGCCTCTCATATTCCGTGGATTGGAATTCGTTACGACGCGACGGTTGGAGTTCTTGATGCAACGAAAAATACGATTGATGTTCTTGCAGATGCAGTTACAATTGCAAACGATGTTTACGGCGTTGTTGCTGATGCGCGGAAAGCACTTGCATGGAATGATCCAGGCTCAGAACATACCGCAATCCATGATCTTCCAATATCGGTGAAGCGTGCATTGTTCGTGCGTTTTGCAGATTCATTTCCGGATTTGCAGATTATGCAAGTAAAGCTTGCGCTGGCGAGTGAGAATATTGCGACATTTGAAACGTTACCAGAAACTGCAGCTATTGGAGAGCTCATTGCTCCATTTGCCGCAGTAGTCGCAGATTTAAAAACGTCAGTTGATTTCCTTGTTCCATTCGCTGGAATAACGCGCGAGTTTGCCGGCCTTAGGGGTGATCGACAGTTTCTTCTCCTTTTCATGAATGATACGGAGCTTCGACCAACGGGAGGATTCTTAGGATCATATGGATTGCTTGTTATTCGTGACGGGGACATGAAGAGTCTAACTACCGACGACGCTTATGCTGTTGACGCATTGGTTGCGCAAAACTCAGCGTATGCCGTTGTGTCACCTTCACCAATTGCACAGTATCTCGAGCAGCCAATTTGGTATTTTCGTGATGGGACATGGTCTCCAGATTTTCCCACCGGAGCGCAAGAAACCGCGTCACTTCTTCGACAGGAGTTTGCAGTTGCCGGTCGGCCAGTCCCGCAGATAGACGGAGTGATTGGCATTACGACTGGATTTATGGAGCATCTTCTTGATTTTGTTGGGCCAGTCACGGTAAACGGTGTGACGTATGACTCTCAGAATGCTGCAGACTTTTTAGAGTATCAAGTTGAAATTGCATTTGAGCAGCAAGGTATTGCACGAAGTGATCGTAAGGATGTGCTTGGTGAATTGACGAATGCGGTTTTAGATAAGCTTCTTGAGGTGTCGCCGTCACGATTCGCCGACGTCTTTTCCCTTTTATCTTCTGGGTTTGCAGATAAAGATGTAGCTTTTTTTAGTACAGATGAAGATGCGCAGGCGATTTTGAAAGATTATGGATGGTCTGGAGCTGTGACGCAAGGAAATGCAAATGATGTTTTCATGGTTGTTGATGCAAATATGGCTTCATTGAAATCTGATCCTGTAGTGAAGCGATCAATCGCGTATTCGATAATTCCGACAGTGACTGGATATCAGGCAACGGCATCTATTAGGTATGACCATCAAGGAACGTTTGATTGGAAGACTTCAAGATACAGAACGTATACAAGAATTTATGTTCCAGCTGGAGCGAAATTGATTTCCGTTTCTGGTTCCCTCGCAAACGACGCAATTCGTAACCCGCAGAGTTTGCCTGGAGAGGTTACGACAATGTCCGAATTCGGTTTGACGAGTTTTGGAACATTTACATCTATTGAGCCAGGGCAATCTCGAACATTAACGTTTGTTTATACACTACCAAAATCTATTGACGATGCCATTGCTGCTGGATCATATCGATTACGGCTCATGAAGCAACTTGGTGCTTTAGATCCAGAAATTGATTTTCATTTGGATTTTAATAAGAAGATAAGAAGTGCATTGCCTTCAGAAGCGTCTTCTGCTTGGGGCGACGATGTGTATTCCTTTCAGGGGACTTTGGAACATGACCAGGATTTTTTCATTGAATTTTGAGTATTTTCCTCCCCATTTTTTGGGGATAGTTTATTCGTCACTGTCGCCAAGATTGGAGTAGGCTGAGGGCGATATGGGATTCAACAAAAAGATAGGAATTGATCTTGGGACCACAACAGTTTTGGTGTATGTGCCAAAGCGAGGAATTATTATTAATGAGCCTTCTGTTGTTGCAGTTTCAAAAATTGATAAGACTGTTCTTGCTGTTGGAAAAGAAGCAAAAGACATGCTTGGTCGTACTCCAGATACCATCATTGCTCGTCGGCCCTTGAAAGATGGTGTTATTGCTGACTATAGAACTACAGAAGCAATGTTGCGGTACTTCATGAATAAAGCGCTTGGCGGTATTCGCATTTTTCGTCCAGAAGTCATGATTGCTGTTCCGGGAGGAATAACGAGCACAGAACGACGTGCAGTCGTAGATGCTGCAATTTCTGCAGGAGCAAAAAGCGCATATATTATTAAGCAACCTATTGTTGCAGCAATTGGCGCAAATATTCCCATTGGATCACCGAATGGACACATGATCGTAGAGATTGGTGGCGGAACGAGCGAAATGGCAGTCATTTCTCTTGGCGGTATTGTTGCGTCAACGTCGGTGCGAATTGGCGGCGTAAAAATGGACGCAGCAATCATGGAACATGTTCGTCGAACATACAGTTTGGCAATTGGTGAAAGAACCGCGGAAGATATTAAGATTCGTTGTGGTTCCGCTATATTTCTTCCAGAAAAACTTCGAATGGAAATTAAGGGGCGAGACATGATAACTGGGTTGCCAAAGATTCTTGAAGTAACTTCCGATGATGTCACTGAGGCTATTCAGCCATTACTTGAAGGAATCATTTCGACATTAAAAGAAGTGCTTAATGAAACCCCTCCAGAACTTTCTGCTGATGTGATGGATAAGGGTATTGTGGTTTCTGGTGGTTCGGCGCAGCTGAGAAATCTTGATCGGCTCATTGCAGAAGCGACGGGCGTGCCAACCTATATCGCTGAAGATCCTCAACTATGCGTTGCAAAGGGAACAGGACTTGCTCTTGAAAATCTCGAAGCATATAAACGAAGTTTGTTTACGTCATAAATACCTATGATCACATACGGCATTGATGCGCATTTGTTGTTGAGAAAGGAAAAAGATGGAGTACCGCGATATACGAGGATGTTGCTTGAGGCGATGATGAAAGAGCCG